>ODAI013841419.1_pt1 | contig 29527 bp, 24 predicted proteins | sample 1539321 | NCBI WGS metagenome assembly ODAI01 (sample SAMN02144231, study PRJEB22623) | gut metagenome | biome: sheep rumen | host: Ovis aries | place: New Zealand
AAAGCGGGAAGCGTTCCACAGCTTGTTTGCAAAGTTGCGGGCAGCCTTTACCTTGTCCTCTGTAAAGCGCATATCGTTTCCGGGAGCGTTTCCGTGGGCAAGCATGAATCGGAGGGCATCCGCACCGTAGGTAGCGATGATCTCCAGCGGATCTATGCCGTTTCCGAGGGATTTGGACATCTTCCTGCCTTCGGCATCACGAACAAGACCGTGTATGAGCACGGTGTCAAAGGGTACCTCGCCCGTGTTTTCCAGAGCGGAGAACATCATCCTTATTACCCAGAAGAAAATGATATCATAGCCCGTAACAAGGGTATTCGTGGGGTAGAAATACTTGTAATCCGGGTTTTCGGTATCGGGCCAGCCCAGTGTGGAGAACGGCCAGAGAGCGGAGGAGAACCATGTGTCAAGGGTGTCCTCGTCCTGTCTCATAGGCTTGCCGCACTTGGGACAATTGCAGCTTTCTTCCTTAGTGACCACGGTCTCGCCGCATTCATCACAGTAGAAAGCAGGTATGCGGTGACCCCACCATATCTGCCTGGAGATACACCAGTCCTTGATGTTTTCCAGCCAGTGGAAATAGATCTTGTCAAAGCGGGCGGGAACGAATTTGGTGTCGCCCTTCTTTACAGCCTCGATAGCAGGCTGTGCCAGTTCCTTCATGCGAACGAACCACTGGGTCGATACTCTGGGCTCGACTGTGGTGCCGCAGCGGTAGCAGACACCGACATTGTGAGAATGATCCTCAGTCTTTACAAGATAACCGCCCTTGTCGAGATCCTCTACGATCTTCTTGCGGGCTTCATATCTGTCCATGCCGGCATATGCAGGATAATCCGCCGTTATCTTTGCATCTTCGGTGAGAACGGTAATAACAGGCAGATCGTGCCTCAGACCGACCTCAAAGTCATTGGGGTCATGAGCGGGGGTGATCTTTACCACACCGGTACCGAAATCTGTTTCAACATATTCGTCTGCCACTACGGGTATCTCACGCCCTACAAGCGGCAGGATAAGGGTCTTGCCCACAACATCCTTGTAGCGTTCATCATTGGGGTTCACAGCTACGGCAGTATCGCCCAGAAGGGTCTCGGGACGGGTGGTAGCCAGCTCCAGATATCCGCTGCCGTCCTTGAAAGGATAGCGCAGGTGCCAGAAATGTCCCGCCTGATCCTCATAATTTACTTCAGCGTCGGAAAGGGAGGTCTTGCAGCAGGGGCACCAGTTGATGAGCCTTTCCCCTCTGTATATAAGACCTTTTTCGTAGTACCTTACAAAAACATCCTTTACCGCCTGAGAGCAGCCCTCGTCCATGGTAAAGCGTTCTCTTGACCAGTCGCAGGAGGAGCCCAGCTTTTTGAGCTGTTCAACGATCCTTCCGCCGTACTGCTCCTTCCACTTCCATGCACGTTCCATAAAGGCATCTCTGCCGATCTCTTCTTTGGTGATGCCTTCCTTGCGCATAGCTTCAACGATCTTTACCTCGGTGGCAAGAGCGGCATGGTCTGTGCCGGGGAGCCACAGTGCGCTGAAGCCTGACATTCTCTTGTAGCGGATGAGTATGTCCTGAAGAGTCTCATCAAGGGCATGACCCATATGGAGCTGACCTGTTATGTTCGGGGGAGGGATGACGATGGTGTAGGGCTTCTTTTTGGAGTCAACCTCCGCTCTGAAACAGCCCTTCTGCACCCAGTATTTATAGATCCTGTCCTCAAACTGAGAGGGATCATAAGTCTTTTCAAGGTTTTTTTTCATAATAATATCCCCTTTGGAAATAATCATACATAATAGATTATATCACAATGACAGGGGATTGTCAATAATGATATTTATATATAAAAATTACATAAAATGCAAAGAAATATTCATAATGGCTTAAAAGTATGTGACAAGCGCGGTCTGCGCTTTCGGGTCTGCAATTACTCTCATACAGACAAAATGCCGGTGATCTTTTTAGGACAGCGGTTTCTTTGCTAAATAGCTCAAAAAACGGGTCGGCTTGAAACCGACCCGTTTATACTATTTACCTGTTCTTATCCTTGGAGATCTGCTTTGCCAGCTTTTTCTGCTCTGCAGCACGCTTTCTCAGCTCGTCTCTGGACATGGTGGCGTTGTTGCTGTCATCGCCGCCGTCATTCATTATATCATCTATATCCTCTTCATCGTCGTCGCCCACGAAGTTGGCAAACCTCTTCTTGAAGGCGCCGCCGCTGCCGCCCAGAGACTGGGAAAGCATTGCGCTCGCTTCATATGCGCTGCCGCCGCCTACATTGGGGAGCATTACAGAGCCTGCTGTCCTGCTGGCATTAGCAGTCTGTGCAGTACCGCCGCCCAGATAAGTGGAACGGGTCTGTCCTGCCTGGAAGCCGCCCTGTATAGGCTGTGCGTTGTAGCCGCCGCCTGCTCTGAAGCCCTGCTGAGGATAACCCTGGGGCTGACCGGGATAACCGCCCTGCATGGGATAACCCTGGGGCTGACCCGGATAGCCGCCCTGCTGGGGATAACCCTGGGGCTGACCGGGATAGCCGCCCTGCTGAGGATAACCCTGAGGCTGACCGGGATAGCCGCCCTGCTGAGGATAGCCCTGTGCCTGAGGTGCAGCGTTCTGGAACCCGTTGACATCTGTCTGAGACTGGGAGGGCTGGTTGTAGAGGAACTTGGGATCGGCGGTGTTGGGATGAGCCACAGAGGGCTGAGGAGCTTCATCTGTTTCAGGCTCAAAGAAAGGATTGGACTCGTCGAAATCAAATCCGCTTACAAACTCTGCGGGAGCACCCAGATCTGCTTTTTCGGGAGCTGCGATCTCGGATGCTGCCTTGTCCTCCTGCTCGGAAACACAGACACGGCACTTCTCGTTATCGGGAGTTATTTTGTAAAGGAGCTGGAGTGCATCAGAAGGAGCCTCTGCCACACTAAGGTCGGAAAAGTTCACAACGATGAACTGCTCAGCCTTGTTCTTTCCGGATGCTGCAAGATAGCTGACCGCATTCTCGGCGGCGCTGACAGTCTCCGCTGCATCCTTTGAGATCCTCACACCGGTAGTACCGGTTATCATTTCTTTATTTACGGTAAGTATGAGAGCGATCTGTGCGCCCTCACCGGAAACAGCATCGGGTCTTTCCTTTTTGAGGGTTTCCGCATATTCCTTGGCAATATTGTAAAATGCACTGATTTCCATAAGCCAACAGTTTCCTTTCTGTAAAACTTATTATCCCCATTTCCCGGTGAGGACCGGGAACAAGATAAACATAATGTTGTGTGGCACCCTAAAGAATGGCTGCCTCTCAGTCGTCCTGCATAGCTGCCTTTATGTTTTTCTTGGAAAGCAGCTCGGATTTTCTCTCTGCTGCCTTCTTCTTGTTGCTTTCTATGGTCTCCTTCAGAAGATCTATGTTAGCCTTTACCATTTCTTCATCGAAAACACAGGACAGAGATATATCATCCTCCGTTCCGAATCTTGAACGCTTTGTGATATTCTTTACGGCTATCTGCTTGAAGGTCTCTATGTCGTCGAGCTTGCTTGCAAGTATTACATGATAGTCCTGGAAATCATGCTCATTGGCAAAGGTGGTATACAGACCGTCGGTGGATGCAAAAAGTGCGATGAGCTTCCTGCCCTCAACATAAAAACTGTTGAAGTAGCCGGATGCGTTTGCATTACACATGGAGGAGGTCACGTTCGCAGGCGCAGATTCATCATAGTTCATCGGCTCCACAGCCCGGCCGTCCTCGAAAATAGCTACAAGAGAGCCGTCTCCTATCTGTATGCCGAAGGTATAGCCTTTTCCTGCCACCGCAGCTACGAGGGTGGTTCCGTAGTAGGATTCGGGGGATATATCCGCAAACTCCTTGTCGGAAAATACCTTTTTCTCCGCTACGGTAACAGGGTTTGCCTCCAGATGAGCCTTTACCTTTTCGTTCCAGACGGAGATTATCTGCTTTTCGATATTCTTAATGACCATCTTATGGTTCTTGGGGAATTCCTGCTCAAAGGAATCCGCATCCTCATAAAAGCGGTCAATAGTCTCAAGAGTAGCCTCCACCGCAAACTGTGACCCGAAGTTGCTCCTGAAATGCTTTTTGCTGCCGTGTCCGTCTGCTACGACGGCCACAGCATACCTGTCGCCCGGTCTGCACGAGGAGGCATCCTGACACACAAGGTCTCTTTTCTCGTGGCTGGCACCTCTTACAGAATGGCTGAATGCGTTGAACATATATAAGCTCCCTTCAACGATTTATAGGGTGAGTCTGGGTACGGATCACCAACCGGTGTCGAAGGAAACCGTGTCTGCCTCGTCCTGATTATTTATAAATTCCTGTATCTGCTGACCCAGGAGCTTCTGCTTGGCGGCGAATACATCCTCTGCACCAAGCTCTTCGTTGGTCTCATCGGAAAGGGTCATGGACTTGGAACCGATCTGGGATGCGGTAACGGCTACGACCTTTATCATCTGAGCCAGCTGTCCGCCGGAGTAAGCATGAACGACCGTATCCTTTGTGCCGGTAAACTCTGCCAGCATATCGTCGTTTGCTTCGCTTCCTATACCAAGAGCAGCCTTCAGACCGAACTTGTACCAGGAATTAGCCTGGAGTGCCTCAAGGCCTGCCTTGTAGTCATCGGAAGGATAACCGTCTGTCATAAGGAATATAACGGGTGCGAAGGAAAGGGAGGGGGAGTTGAGGTAGCTGTTTCTTGACATTCTTGAAGAAAGCTCCTTGAAAGCCTCACCCATGCTGGTAACGCCGTCCGCTCTCAGCCTTGACCATTCAAAATCCTCGATGGAGATAGGCTCGGAGTACATCCATGTAACATCGGTGGCGAATGTGAGGACTGCGACCTTAACATCGGTATCAGCCTCGCCCACTCTTCTGATCTCGGGGATAAGCTCCTCCATAACGGTGTTGAGCTCACCTATTTTCTTTCCTCTCATGGAGCCGGATGTATCTATAAGGAAAAAGATAACAAGGCTCTTTTTGGAAACGCTTGTAGCGGACAGGGGATCGTCATCGTCAAAATCCAGAAGATCGTCATCCAGATCGGCCTGTGCTGCAGTGGTGATCTCCTTTTCTGCTGCATCATTATTTTTCTTGCTCATATAAAAACTCTCCTTGTCATTTATTTACAAGTAATAGCTTTTCAGCTTTAAAAGGGCACCGTCTCAGATCTTCGCCTGTATTCCGCTGCCAAAATCTATCTCAAGACCGGGCCATACGGGGAAGCCCTTACCCGGTGAGATCTCATAGTTGTTTCCGTCGGGCATCTTTACCTTCCATGTCTTTCCTGAGGTGTTCTTGATACCCAAAAGTCCCGCCTTCACCTTGTTTTCAACAAGCTCTCCGGCTACTGCCAGGAAATCATCGGAATCCTTGTCTATCTCGCACTCGTAGAACCTGCATCCGAGGTACAGGGGCATACGATAGTCCCTGTCGGAGAAGCCGAGAGAGGAGAATTCCATGCCGCACTTGGGGCAGCGATATGTCTTTTCGTCTGTCTTTACGAACATGGATGTGAAATTCGTTCTGCCGCAGCCGCACATGATGATCTCCGAGCGGAGCCTGATGAAGAGCTTCTGCCACTCGTTCTCAATGATCCTCTTGTTGGGCTCGGAAAGACCTACCGTAAAGGACTGGATGAAGGCATCCTTTATGTAGTCCGGATAGAGTCTCCAGAACTTGATAACATTGTCATGGATCCCCCTTACGGGTCTGTTGGACGCATCGTTGGGATCATATACAAAAACTGCGTTCTGACCGTAGTGCTTGAGCTCGGAGGATTCCGTCAGGCAGATGTCCTTTACCACCTTTTCGCCCTCCATCGGGTCGCCTCTGAAAAGGAGCTTGAAAAGAACTACCGCAAGGGAATATTTATCCGTCTGAACATTGGGCTTCGCTACGCCTCTTACGATCTCGGGAGCCATATAGCCGGGCTTACCGCCTATGCCGAAGTTGGAGCCGTCGGGAGCGATATTGTCGCAGTCGCAGACAAGTACGGCACCGGTGTTCACATTTATGAAGAAACCGCCGTCGTTCAGGTCCTGATAGCTCTTTCCTGCACGGTGGAGCTGTCTGAATGCGTTTACTATGTTGATGACCGCAGTTACCATTGCGTAAAGGTTTGTGAACCTTACGGGTCTCTTTACGGCTCTGCCTGTCTGGGGATCGACTTCAAGCTTGTAGGTGTTGAGGATATCCACAAAGGAATCAAAGCTTGCGGGCTTGAGTTCCATAAGGTAACCGAATGTGCCGTCCTCATTCTCCTTGGTGAGGTACTTGGGCCACAGGAACTTATTTGAAGGAGCACCGTCGTTGATGTTGTCCTTTATATTCTTCCTGAAGTCCTTGGGACGCTTGATCTTGTCTACGTCATACCATTTGAGAGCCCACTTCATACCGTTGAACTCTACAAGATAAACGATCCCCTGTCCGCCTCTGCCGATCTCATTGATTACTTTGGCCTTGCCGCCGTACTCCATTTCGACTTCCTGGCCAATTTTTAACTCAACCATCAATATCCTCCTCAAGCAGGTCGTTGCGGCCCGCCTTGATATAACTTAACCGAAAAAATTACAAGCGACGCTTCTTGTTGAGCTCTATGCCCTTCTGAGTGGTCTCTACCTCTATGCCGTTGGCTATGCAGTATTTGTGTACATAGGAATTTTCATAGCAGGTGATAACGAGCTCCGGACAATAGGAAAAAGCATCATCATCTATAAACTTGATACTGTCGGGCATGAGCAGCTTTTTCAGCTTCTCGCAGCCGGAGAAGGCTGCCGATCCGATGGAACCGACACTGGGCGGGATCTCCACCGTTTCAAGGCTTGTGCAGAATTCAAAGGTGTGATCCTCTATCTCAAGGATGCCCTTGGGTATCTTTACATAGGACAGGCTGGAGCAGCCGGAGAAGGCGCCCTGCCTGATTATCTTCATAGTTTCGGGAAGTTCGAGCCCCTTCAGGTTCTTGCAGCCGGAGAAGGCATACTCACCTATGGCAAGCAGAGTATCCGGGAGCTTTACAGTTCTGATACCCGTAAACCCGTCAAAAGAAAAGCTCTCTATCTTGGTATATCCGTCCTTCAGCACCACATTGGGTCTGAGCCTGTACCAGAATGCATCTACGGGATAGAATGTCATTTCGTCGATATTGAGGGGTCTGCGAGGCTGCTTTTCTTCCTCTTCCTCCACCTCGGTGCCGTCCCGCTCCGGGACTCTCAGCTTTGCTTCAAAAGGCCAGCCGAGCATATATGTGTAGCAGGCGACTACAAACTCTGATGCCGCTTCGGAAAGGAAGAGATCGGAGAGCAGGAGGCTCTTCGCCCTCATGGTGGCGATCTCTCTGTTGCCGCCCGGCTTGTTCCCTTCCTTGAACATCAGCCTTAAAATGCCCACCTTGTAGACAAATATCAGCAGTCTACGTTCCTTTTCGTACTCCGGCAGAAAGTCGTGTATAAGGGAAATGAACTTTTTGCGGTCGATGACCAGCTCATCGCCGTACTCATCGTGCATATGCTTCATTTTCCTCTGTATCTCTTTGGTGCTGTCAAAGCCTGCGATAGTCTGCAATACAGGTGCGCCGCACTCAGGGCATGAAAACAGATTGGATTCAAATTCAGCATGACAGCTTTCACATTGCATAATACTACTCTCCTGACATTACCGTTCTCGGTGTATTTTATCCTGACAGAGTAAGTGTAAAGATATTGTCAGTCGCAATTCTTCACACAATTCATCTATTATAGATACTATATTACTATATTTTTTCTGAAATGTCAAGCATATTATCAATAAAATTTAGTTTTTTTGACGATTGAAGAGCAAAAACAGGTTAATTTAGCTGTCAGCTCAGCTTATTTTGTGCAATGCTGAGAAACATACAGCCTGCGCATAATGTTTCGGGGCGGTGTATGCACAAAACAGACCTGTACAGGCAGCGCAGCCGTGTACAGGTCATATGTTTACATACTTACATAGTTCAGAGGATCGGTGTGCTGACCGTTCACTCTTACTTCAAAATGGAGATGGTTGCCGTAGGCCTGACCTGTGCAGCCTATATAGCCTATGAGCTGTCCCTGCTCCACATAGTCGCCCACATTCACAACGCAGTCGGACATATGTCCGTAAAGGGTGGAGAGCTTCCCGCCGTGGTCTATGATAACGTGTATACCATAGCCGTTTCCTGTGTTGCTGGCGGTTATGACGGTCCCGGAAGCTGCGGCTACTATGTCCTCACCCGCACATCCGGGCTTGGTGATGTCTATACCCTTGTGGAATTCTCCTGCGCCGCCCTCCTCATCGACCGTTCTGTGACCGTAGCCGTCAGTCATGTTGTAGACATTGGGGCAGGGCCAGACCATGCTGACAGAGCCTGCGGAGGAAGAATCATAGCTGTAGGTGTCGTAATCTTCTTCTTCATACCGGGTCTGAGGCTCGTTTCTTTCCTCTTCCTCCCGGCGGAATTCCTCAAGATCCTCAAAGCTGCTGTCGTCAAACTCCTTTTCCTCAAAGGAGGGTGTCTCTTCGCTTATAGGTTCACGATAAGAGGACGGATCCTGGAACTGGTCGGAATAGCTGTCGCCGTAGTTGGTGCCTGCGGCCTCTGCGGCTTTCCTTTCTTCCTCCAGCCTGCGCTCCTCCTCCATGGCGGCTTCGGCTTCATCCACAAGGCGCTGACGGGATTCCTGCTCCTTCAGACGCTGTGCCTCCTGCTGATCTGCCTGGCGCTGGAGCCTTTCGGCACGTATCCTTTTCTGCTCCTCTTCCTTCTCTCTTTCGGCACGTTCTTCTTCTTCACGCCGTTCTCTTTCTATGCGCTCCTGTTCCTCACGCTCGGCACGGCGACGTGCCTCCTGCTCCTCACGGAGCTTGTCGTTTTCCTCCTGCTGGGCACGGATAAATGCCTGCAGCTCATCCTCAAATTCCGCCTCCTGCTCCCTCATCTCATCGGTCTTTTCTCTCTGAGCCTCGGCAGCCGCCTCATAATAGGCTTTCATGTCGGCGTGGTTGTTGTAGGTGTCTTTAAGATCCTCCAGGATCGACTCAGCCTGTGTCCTTTTGTCCTCAAGAGCGGTCATGGACTGCTCCAGCTCTTCCTTTTCGGAATTGAGAGTAAGGATCTTTTCCCTGAGAGAATCTATCATTTCCTTGTCATGTCTCGAAACTCTTTCCATCAGCTCCGAGCGCATGAGTATGTCGTAGAAATCAACGGAACCCACCAGGATGGACGCCATGCTGTCGTTCCCTTCCATATAGATGGTGCGGATCCTCTTTTTGAATTCCACTATATCGGTATCGATCTCAGCTTTTTTATCCTTGACCATACCGCTGATGCTTTCTATTCTTATGTTGAGAAGACCTATCTGTTCCTTGATGTTGCGGATCTCAGCCTCCTGCTTTTTCATCTTCTCATTGTAAAGCTCCATGTATTCCGCACTTTCCCGTGCGCTTTCCTCAAAGGAACGGAGCTTTTGTTCCAGTTCTGCTCTTTCACCTGCCAGCTCGGACTGCTTAGCTTCAAGCTCGGCGATCTCCGATGTGAAATCTGCGCCCACCCTCACGGGGGCAAAATATGTGAATGCCGAAAGGGAGATAAATCCCGACACGGCTACCGCAAGCAGCTTTTTGCGGATATTCGCTGCTCTTTTTGTGCGATCCATCTGTAAGACCATTCCTTTCGCTTTAAATGCGCAAAGCACATTTTACTTCAAAAAGATGTGTCAACATAATGTCGATACTTTTCTTTCTTCGGCCGCTGTGCTGCATCAAAAGAAACACGCAGCGACTGTGATATACAATATCGGTATATATCTGTTTATCCGGGATCCGAAGCTCCGTCACACCTTGACATACTTCCTGGTGCTGAGCACTGTTCCCACGGAACTGATAACGGCTCCTGTGAGTACATAGCCCCCAAGTACATAAAGGGCGAAGGTATTGAAAGGGATAAACCCGGAGGTGCCCATAGCGGCAAAAAGCGTGGTCTCCGAGGAGAGGATGTTCACAAGACTGTCATAGCCCAGCCATGTAAGGAAATAGGCTACAACGCCTGCTACCAGACCCATTATGAGACCCTCAATGAAGAAGGGTATCTTTATGAAGGAGTTGGTGGCTCCCACAAACTTCATGATGGATATCTCACGCTTGCGTATATCCACGCTTGCCCTTGTGGCATTTGAGATTATTACGAAGCTTACCACTATAAGTGCGGCAAGTATAACAAAGCATACTATGGTGATGACCGTGTTAAGACCGGTGAGCACATTTACGAAGTCATAGGGTGCCTTTACCTTTTCGATGTTCTCATAGGTGCCTATGGTCATAAGTGTGGAGCTCATGTTGTCTATGTCGGTTATCCTTATCCTGTATGCATCGGGCAGAGGGCTTTCATCTCCCAGATAGCCGAAGATCTCCTCTGCATCTGTCATGTCCTTCTTTATATCTTCAAAGGCCTGTTCCTTTGAGTAAAAAGTGACGGCTGAAACATTTGGCGTCTGACTGAGCTTTTCGCCCAGAGCATCTATGTCCTGTTCAAGAGTGCCGTCCTTTATATATATGATAACTTCATTCTTGTCCTCAACGCTGCTGATGACCATATTGACATTTGCGGAGAAAATGACCGTAAAGCCTATGAGCAGGAGCGAGACCGTCATTATACAGAACGAAGCGATAGACATTATCCTGTTATGCCAGATGTTTCCGGCTCCCTGCTTTATCAGGTAGCCTATACTGCTTAGTCTCATTTGTTAAAAAGATCTCCTTGTGAGCTGCCTCACTTAATTTATGCCGGACAGCCGCCCTTCCGGGATAGCCGAAAGGGGAGAGCGCCGGAAAGAAGTCGGGTCTTCACAGCTTGTCTTTCGCTCAGTGTGACAGTGTCCCGAAATGAACAAAAACACGGGATCTGCCGCCTGAGAGACAGAAGATATGACCTGCGGTCATATCATGCCGTCAAAGGCTATCCTGCCTTCCTTTATGTTGATGAGCCTTCCGCCGAACCTCTTTACAAGGTCGTGCTCGTGAGTGACTATCATGACCGTGGTGCCCTTGTCGTTTATCTCTTTAAGAAGCTTCATGGTCTCTATCTTTGCTCTCGGGTCAAGATTTCCCGTAGGCTCGTCTGCGATTATGAGCTGAGGATTGTTCACCAGCGCCCTTGCTATCGCAACACGCTGCTGCTCGCCTCCCGAAAGCTCATTGGGATACTGGTTTATCTTGCTGCCCAGACCCATGAGGCCTATCACCTGCGGCACTCTCTTCCTGATGTACTTTGCAGGTGCATCTATGCTGCGGAGCACAAAGGCAACATTGTCGAACACATTCATTGAGTTTATCAGCTTGAAGTCCTGGAACACAAAGCCTATGGTCCTGCGCAGGAGCGGAACATCCTTCTGCTTCAGGGTCATAAGATCGTAGCCGTTCACATGGATGGAGGGCTTGTGTTCGGTACCCTCATCCGCAGTAACTTCCCTTATGAGAAGCTTTATGAGCGTACTCTTGCCGGCGCCGTTCTCGCCTACCACAAAGGCAAATTCGCCGTCATCTATCCTGAGGGATACATCCCTCAGAGCGGGAGTATCACTGCTGTATGTTACCGAAACGTGATCAATATCAACCAAAATATCACCTTCAATCAATTTCGGTATATCATGTCCTTAGAATTTTGTGGGATTGGAGGACAGGTATTTCTTTACCATCAGTGCGATCTTGAATATGATGGCGTGGTCGAATTCCCTGAGATCCAGACCTGTCAGCTTCTTTATCTTTTCAAGCCTGTACACCAGCGTGTTCCTGTGTACGAAGAGCTTTCTGGAGGTCTCCGAAACATTCAGGCTGTTCTCGAAAAACTTCTGTATGGTAAAGAGTGTCTCGTGATCGAGGGATTCGATGGAGTTTTTCTTGAATACCTCCTGGAGGAAGGTCTCGCAGAGAGTTGTGGGCAGATGGTATATAAGCCTTGCAATGCCCAGATTGTCATAGGAGACGATAGTCTTTTCGGTGTCAAACACCTTTCCTACTTCAAGAGAGGTCTGTGCTTCCTTGAAGGAGCGTGCAAGATCCTTGACGCCTACTGTGGGAGTACCTATGCCCACGTTCACCCTTGTGTAGAACTCTCCTGTAAGGGTGTCCGCTATGCTTCTTGCCAGCTTTTCCAGATCCTTGGGCTCTATATTGGCTTTGACTTCCTTGACAAGGACGATATCCGTTTCGGAGATATTGAAAACAAAATCCTTGGTCTTGTCGGGAAAAAGGTTCTGTATAACATCATATGCGGAAACATCATTGGTGGCAACTACCCTGATGAGGAATACGACTCTTGTCACCTCTGCCGCAAAGTGCAGCTCTCTTGCCTTTACAACTATGTCTCCGGGGAGAACATTGTCGAGGACTACGTTCTTTATGAAGTTGTTGCGGTCGTACTTTTCGTCATAATACTGCTTTATGCTCGAAAGAGAAACTGACATTATATTGGCGTACTTAGCGGCAGTCTCGTCAGCACCTTCCACAAAAACGGCATAATCCGGCTTGATGTGAGAGCCGAAAGCCTTGTAGGTATAACCGTCTCTTACGAATGTGTCCCTTGAATCGTTGAGATCCATAGTCACAAGCTCGTTTGATGTGCCTATTCTTGCAAGCTCACTGCAGGCAATGATAGTGCCGGTGGAATCCACAACACCGATGATACAATCCATAGTATCTCTCAACTGATGGATAAGTCCCTGAAACAATCTGTTTGACATCCCTTGACATCCTTTCACTTATTTTGTGATTTTATACGAAGCTGACAGAAGCTTTAATGCGGGATATTACCTGCAAACGGCGGCAGCAAAGGCTTCTCCGGCTTATGTTCGCTTGGTACAGGTCATAGTGCGTATTGTAACAATGTTAATATGCTTAAAATTGTACAAACGTACAGTATCATTTTAGCACAATAGCAACAAAGAGTTGTTAAAAAAATGTTAATTTTAGTAAAAAAGTTCAGATTTCACCTTTTTATCATAATTTGACAACAGAAAAAACTACAAGTTCGGGTGAAAAAACAAGGAGCGCTGAACGCACTCCTTGTGATAAATGTGCTTGATATTCGGATTTATCTCGATTCCTCTGCAAAACCGCTGTCTACCAGCTCTATAAGTCCGTTTACAGCATCCTGCTCATCGGAACCGTCGGCAATGATCCTAATGGATGTTCCCCCTACGATGCCCAAAGAAAGAATACCAAGAAGGCTCTTTGCGTTTACTCTTCTTTCTTCCTTTTCGATCCAGATAGATGACTTGAACTCGTTAGCCTTCTGAATGAAAAAAGTAGCAGGACGAGCATGCAATCCAACCTGATTCTGAACCATCACATCTTTTACGTACATTTCGCGTCTCTCCTATCTCATAGTAGATACAATAATAAGCTGTCCGTATAGATCGCTCCGGATCTACAGATAGCGCCGGGTCCGAGTGCCGCCGCACAAGCCTTGCCCGTGTATCCGGCATATCTGCGCTGCCCGCCGATGCTCCTTTACGCACCGTCGTTCATCACACCTGAGCCCTCACACCTGCATAACTGTATCACAACACCCTGCGTGACCCGGTTTTCGCCGGACCTGCTGATTATCATTATAAACCATCAAACTGATTTAGTCAACAGTAAAAACTGTAAAAAAATTTCTTTGGACGGAATTTCTGCTATTTGAATTATTTATCTTTGAAAACCTTATTCCGATTTGTAGAATTTAACGAATTTTGGATGTGTTGTACAAAGAACCACATATTCTGATATGTAATTTAACGAAATTCTGTACAAATAAATGTAAATATATCGACATATTACAGACACATATCTAAAAACAGCAGTTTTTTGAACAAAATGGAAGTTCACCGAAGACCTGTCTGTGAATTTGAATAAAATATTAAATTTCTCAAATTTGCTTGATTTTGATACGGGATTGTGGTAAAATTATCTGGTACTTTACGGAGTGGTATCGAAGTGGTCATAACGGGAACGACTCGAAATCGTTTGAGCAGTGAAATGCTCCGTGGGTTCGAACCCCACCCACTCCGCCACAAAGCCGGAGTCCTCTCCGGCTTTCAGATACCAGGCCGCCGTGGTGAAACAGGCAGACACGAGGGACTTAAAATCCCTTTCCTTAACCGGAGTACCGGTTCAAGTCCGGTCGGCGGCACCAGTTCCCGGAGCCTTTGTGCTTTCGGGGATTTTTTGTTTTAATAAACGATGATCGAACTGCCGGAAAAAGGGATGCTGTATATGCTGAGAACAGCCTTTAAAACAAAAGCGGTAAAAAGGTCTGCGGGAATGGTCACAGCCGTTCTCCTTGCCTTTTCGCCGCTTTTTTATTTCAATGCTTCCGCAGAAGCCGGAGAAACGGATTTTCTGTATGAAAAAGGGATCAGGATAGGTGTGGGTACAGGCACCATGTCGGAGCAGTTTGTCCGTGACGAGCTTCCGGATGCACAGCTCTTTTATTATGGTAAATATGAGGGCTATAAAGCAGTGGCGGACGGCAGGCTGGATGCCTATCTATATGAAAAAAAACAGATGGAGATCGCAATAAAAAACGGGGTCTCGGGTGTCAGGGTGCTGGACAGCACTGTGGGCGAATCCGTAAGCATAGCGCTGGGGATCTCCGATTATTCGGAGATCCCCGATCTGGAGAAAAAGGTAAACGGTTTTATAGCAGAGCATAAGGCAGACGGTCTCTTGGATGATATGTATGAACGGTGGGTCATGAATGGCGATTATACCATGCCCGATGTAGAAAGCCCTTCCTCTCCGAAATACACCTTAAAGGTAGGCACCGCAGGAGATGTTGAACCCTACAGTTTTTACTCGGGTGACACTATTACCGGCTATGATATAGAGCTATCTCGCAGACTTGCCCTGTATCTTGATGCCGATCTGGAGATAGTGCCCTATAACTGGGATTCGATCGTTCCCGCCTGTCAGACGGGAAAGGTGGATATAGTATCCTCAAACCTTAATAAAACACCCGAAAGAGCCGAAGTCATCACCTTTTCGGATGATCTTTTTACTGTGGAAAACGGTGTCATGGTAGCGGATAATGGTGCAGGGGAGACAGCGCCGGTATCATTGAGGGATTATAACGGCAAGAACATAGGTGTCATAGGCGGGACTCCCACGGAGGATGCGGCTGTCAAGGCTTTTCCCGACAGCAAGCTCTTTTATTACAATAATTACCATGATCTGAATGCCGCTTTGCTGTCCGGGCATATAGATGCCTATACCGCAGATGAAGCGGAGATAATATCCATCCACAAGGAACAGCCCGAAATAGACTATATAGATGAATACATCAGCTATGATGAATACAGCTTCGGCTTTAAAAAGGATGATGACCGTGCCGCAGCCCTTTGCAGTGAGTTCAACGATTTCCTTGCAAGGTGCCGCAGTGACGGGACTATGGAGGAGCTGCGGGAGATATGGTTCGGTGAGGATGAGGCACGAAAGACCGTAGATATGTCTGTTTTGACCGGAGAAAACGGTAAGATAAAGGTGGTCACCACCTCTGCGGATATGCCCTATTCCTATATAAAGGACGGGAAGAATGTCGGCTACGATATAGACCTTACGGTGCGATTCTGCAAAGAAAGGGGATACTCTTTGGAAATAGGGGATACGGACTTTACAGGGCGTATACCCGCAGTGCAGTCGGGAAAATACGATTTTTCCACAGATATGCGTGTTACTCCCGAACGCATGGAGGAGATACTTTTTTCGGATCCGACTGACAGCGGCGGTATAGTCCTGGCGGTCAAAGCCTCCGATCTGGCGATCTCTTCCGAAGCCGTGTCAGAGAGGAGCTTCTGGGTCTCTCTTAAGGAGAGCTTTGAAAAGACCTTTATACGGGAGGACAGATACAAGCTGTTTGTTTCGGGTATCATTACGACTGTACTCATAACGGTGCTTTCCATTGTCTGCGGCACTGTGCTGGGCTTTGTCATCTATATGCTCACCCGGAAGGGAAACAGAGCCGCTAATGCGGCGGCAGGGATATTTGTGTGGCTTGTACAGGGAATGCCCATGGTGGTGCTCCTCATGATACTTTACTACATAATCTTCGCAAAGGCGAACATAAGCGGTACGGCAGTATCTGTTGCCGCTTTTACGATGGTGTTCGGCTCAGGGGTCTACGGGATGCTGGTTTCGGGAGTGGGAGCCGTAGACAAGGGGCAGACAGAGGCGGCCTATTCCCTGGGATACGGTGACATCCATTCATTTTTCCGCATCATACTTCCGCAGGCGATACCGCATTTCCTTCCTGCATTCAATGCGCAGGTGATAACCCTTATAAAGGCTACTGCGGTAGTAGGCTATATAGCTGTACAGGACCTTACCAAAATGGGAGATATCGTCAGAGGGCGTACCTACGATGCCTTTTTCCCGCTCATATCCGTGGCTGTTATTTACTTTGTGCTTGGCGGTCTGATGACTGTGATAATAAAGAATATACGGTTTCTGGCTGATCCCAAAAAGCGCAGCAGAGAGCAGATCCTGAAGGGAGTGAAGACGGATGATAAAGATCAGAGGTCTTAGAAAGGAATACGGCGAAGCGATCCCCCTCAGGGATGTGACCGTTGATATCAATGACGGAGACGTTATAGCCGTCATAGGACCGTCGGGCGTGGGAAAATCCACCTTTATACGGTGTATAAACCTTCTTGAACGTCCCACCAAAGGTCAGATACTGCTGAACGATGAGGAGATCACCGAAAAGGGCTATAATATAAAAGCAGCCCGCAGGAAAATGGGCATGGTCTTTCAGAGCTTCAATCTTTTCGGACATCTGACGGTGATAGAGAACCTGATGCTTGCACCTATGGATCTGCTGAAAAAGTCAAAGCAGGAGGCTTATGACAAGGGTATGGAGCTCCTTGACAGGGTAGGTCTGAGGGAAAAGGCGCTGAGCTATCCCGATGAGCTTTCCGGCGGGCAGAAGCAAAGGGCAGCCATTGCGAGGACGCTTTGCATGGATCCCGAGGTATTGCTTTTCGACGAGCCCACAAGCGCACTGGATCCTGCTATGACCGCAGAAGTACAGGCTGTGATAAAGGAGCTTGCCGAAAGCGGGAAGACCATGATAATAGTAACACATGAAATGAGCTTTGCCCGTGCAGTGTCAAACAGGGTGTTCTATTTTGATGATGGCGGGATATACGAGGAGGGGACTCCCGATGAGATATTCGATTCCCCCAAAAGGGAGCTTACGAGCCGTTTTATCCGGGGATTGAAGGTCTTTGAGGTCATCATTGAAGGAAAGGGCTTTGATCTTATCGGCTTCTGGGCTCAGTTTGAAAGGTATCTCCGACTAAACGGCATGTCATCCGACGGGATGCGCTATGTAAGGCTTGCAGTGGAGGAGCTTGTGCAGCAGATACTTCTTTCCCGTCCGGGGATGACAGCTGTCCGTTTCAGAGCAGAGTGCGAAGACAAACGATGCTTCATATCCGCTGAATACGGAGGGGCTGCCTTTGACATAAGGAAGACCGACGATACATTGGCTCTGGCAGTGCTGAAAAGTGCCGTTAAGGAAATAGGATACAGCTTTGACAGCAGCAAAGGGAACCGTGTAGATCTTACGATCGAAAGCAAATGATAAGAGCCTCGGGATCGACAGGTCCTGAGGCTTGTGTTTTCGGAGCGGGAACTCTGCCGCCCTGTTAGTGTATTCTGAGGGGATCTATACAGGTGTGTTTTCTTGGGATGATGCCTTGGTATCGGCTGTTAATCCCTCTTATACTAATTCCTGACCGATGTATAGACAAGAAAAAAGCCGCAAATGCTTGAATATAAGGGATTTGCGGCTTGGAGATTATCTATACATCGAGGAAGAATTAGTATTATATTCGCTTTCCAGTACAGAAAAGTACATCCTGCCCACATACCCGCCGTCCATGCGGAAATAATCACGCAGAGTGCCATCATAGGTAAGACCGCATTTCTCTATCACCCGTCTTGAACAGGGATTTATTGTCTTGCAGCATATCTGCACCTTATGCAGCCCCATGCTTTCAAATCCGTAGGCTATCACGGCCTTTGCTGCCTCTGTGGCATATCCTCTTTTCTGGAATTTAGCACCGATACAGTATTCTATCTCAGCAAAGTTGTTTTTGCTGTCCACCATAAAATATGCGATCTGACCGATACATTCTCCGTCTTTGAGTGTCACTGCCCAGCGATAGCAGTCATCACGCTCATATGAGCCTATGTATTTATCCAAAAGTCCCATTACAGCTTCCCTTGTTTCATAGGTCGGCTCTGAATACATCTTCTGTACCTGCTCATCCGATGCCCAGTTCCTGAATACCGCATCGGCATCACTGCGCTCAAATCTGCGGAGTATCAGCCTTTCGGTCTCTATCGTCTGTGTTCCCGTATGTGTCATACCCGCCTCCTGTAAATATCAAGGGCTGCCGATCCGTAAAGAAACGGCAGCCCTTATTGTAAGCAGTGTTGCTATACCTCTGTTGTTTTATCTTCAAGCAGCAGGGGTATTTTTGATATTTTCAGATGAAGAAAGGATCATTCTTCGTCCTCTGCAGCATCCTCTTCGCTGTCCTGAGAAAGAGCTCTGATGGAAAGGCTTATGCGCTGCTTGTCTATGTCTGCACCTGTGATCTTTGCAGTGACCTCATCGCCGATGCTTACAACTTCCTTGACATCGTTCACCTTTCTGTCAGCAAGCTGAGAGATGTGAACCAGACCGTCTATACCGGGCATGATCCTTACGAAAGCGCCGAAAGGCTGGATGGATACTACCTTGCCTGTAACTACATCGCCAACGCTGTACTCGTTCTCAAACTTGACCCAAGGATTCTCGTCATCCTTCTTGAATCCGAGAGAGATGCGGTTCTTCTCACGATCAAGATCCTTGATGTAAACTTCAAGCTCGTCGCCTACGCTTACAACCTCGGAGGGATGCTTGATCCTATCCCAGCTGAGCTCGGAAATATGCACCATTCCGTCTATACCGCCGAGATCAACAAACGCACCGTAGTTTGTAAGGCTCTTTACTTCGCCCTTGAATACATCGCCGACTGCTGCGGTCTCCCAGAACTTATCCTTTGCAGCCTCTCTCTCGGCAGCCAGTACCTGACGGATAGAACCAACGGCTCTGTTGCGCTGCTCGTTTACCTCTATTACCTTGAACTTCTGAGTGGTCTTTACCAGATCCTCGATCTTGTCGTCTCTTCTCAGATTAGCCTGAGACTTGGGGATGAACACTCTTACGCCCTGATAGAGGATGATAGCGCCGCCCTTTACAAGACCTGTAACGGTGCCGGTAAGGATGTCGCCGGTCTCCTTGGCCTTAACGATATCGTCAAAGCCCTTCATAGCATCTACCTTCTTCTTGGAGAGCTGTACGGTGCCCTCTGCATCGTTGATCTTAACAACGATAAGGTCTATCTCATCGCCAACACTAACAATGTCGGTGGTCTTGAGAGTAGGATCGTCTGTAAGCTCATCGAGGGATACAAAGCCGGACTGCTTTGTTCCGAGATCAACTGCGATCTCGGTAGGACCTACCGAAATGACCGTTCCTTTCACCCTGTTACCGGTATATATTCTTTTGAGTGAAGCGTCCAGTGCCTCCTCAAAGTTAAAGTTCTCCTCGTTCAAAATCTGCTCGCTCATGTGGTTTGCAACCTCCTTGATTATATGTGCCGGCGTAGAAGCACCGGCGGTGATACCTATTACGGTATCTTTATGTAAACGCCCTTGGGGCATCAACATCTTTAGTTCCGCAAGATCCTCCGCATGGATGGTCTCGCAGTGCCTGCCGCAGACTTCGGCAAGCTTTTTGGTGTTTGAACTGTGGTGACCGCCTATGACGATCATCAGGTCACACTGCTTTGAAAGCTCCTCTGCCTCCTCCTGTCTCTGACAGGTGGCTTTGCATATGGTATCGTAGACAGATACAAGAGGGTATTTTTCCGCAATGCTGCGGCATTCCTCCCAGACACTCATACTGTAGGTGGTCTGGGGCATCACCGCACAGGGATCCTTTCTGCTCCTGTAAAAAGCTTCCAGAAAATCATCCAGTGCAGGGGCATCGGAAACGATCACCGGATCCTTGCAGTGGCCTGCTATTCCTTTTACCTCCGCATGGTCGCCGTCACCAACAATAATGACCTGCAAGCCTTCATGGGATGCCTTTTCCGCAAGCTGCTGGATACGTTTTACAAAGGGACAGGTGCTGTCGATATAGCTTATCCCTTTTTCCTCAAGCTCGTTAAAAACGCTTTTCGGGACACCGTGAGAACGGATTATCACCGTTCTGCCTTCTGCCTCATCAAGGCTGTCTATCGGGGGAGTGCCTCTTTTTTTCAGAGCCTCCACCACATCCCTGTTGTGGATGACCTCTCCCAGGGTACAGGCATTTTCGGCTTCCTCCGCCATTTTCACGGCTCGCTTTACTCCGAAGCAAAAGCCCGCCGACTTTGCTATCCTTATCTCAGACATCGCTGTTGTGCGCCGTGCCGTTTTCGGGGATCTCTGTGTCCACAGGTTCGTCCACTACTTCCTTCAGAGCCGAAAGTATACGCTGTTTTGCGGCATTTATGCTCTTTCTGTCGCCCGCTTCGGCGTGTACCTCAGAAGCGGGGATGACCTTTCCCACACGAAGTGTGACCTTTGTGCGGAAACGGAGCTTTTCTCCCTCATAGTTTATGCCCATGGGAAGTATATCGGCATTCGCTTTGGAAGCTATGATGACAACGCCTGTTTTGAGCCTGCCCAGCTTCCCTGTTTTGGATCTTGTGCCCTCGGGATAGATGACCAGATTCTGCCCGCTCTTTACCATTTCTGCACAGTCATTTATAAGAGCCATATCTCCTGCGCCCCTTCTTACAGGGAAAGCACCCAGAGATGTGATGAACCTTGCAAAAAGAGGATTCTTGAAAAGCTCCTCCTTCGCCATGTAGCGGACACGCTTTTTCATGGGCATGGTGTTGAAAACGGGATCTGCATAGCCTCTGTGATTTGAGGCAATCACAACTCCTTCGCCTTCCGGGATATTTTCCCTGCCCTCTATATGAAGATCAAAGTACAGACCCAGCAGGAAAGTCACTGTCTTTCTCAGAGGATTCATTTACAGACCTCATTTCTGACTATGTCCACAACTCTCTGTACGGCAGCATCAATGTCCATATCTCCGGTATCCAGGTAAATGGCATCCTCTGCCTGTTTGAGAGGGGCTGCGAAACGCTCGCTGTCCTGCCTGTCACGCTGATTTACGGATGAAAGTATATCATCAAAGCTTACATTTTCGCCCTTTGCTCTCAGCTCGTCGTATCTTCTCTTTGCCCTTACTTCGGGAGATGCGGTAAGAAATATCTTTACATCTGCATCCGGGAGCACTACCGTGCCTATATCACGCCCGTCCATTATAACATCCCTGCTGCGTGCCATTTCCCGCTGGAGTTCCAGAAGAAAGGCTCTCACACAGGGCTTTGCGGCATAAAAAGAGGTGAGAGATGAAATTTTCGGAGTGCGTATCATATCGGTGACATCTTCACCGTTCACACTGACGTGCTGTGCGCCGTCTTTGAAGGATATGTCTGCGCTCAGCCCCTCAAGAGCTTTGGAAACCGCTGCATCATCATCCTTGTCCACACCCGCCCTGTCACAGAAAAAGGTGACGGAACGGTAGACAGCGCCTGTGTCCACATAGGTAAAACCCAGAACTGCGGCTGCCTTCTTTGCAACAGTTGATTTTCCTGCTCCCGCAGGACCGTCTATAGCTACGCTTACAGGCATATCATTCACCTATATCATCGAAAAGAACGGGGAAACGCTCCTTGAAGCCTTCAAGCATCATGCAGGCAAGCTCTCTCATCTGGGGATGAGCTCTGCCGGCTGTGCGCAGCCTGAAAAAGTGCCGCCATTCTCTTATATTCATGGTGATCATGAGTTCGGTCTTCAGAGAGTTAGGAAGTACGCCCCTTGCCTCTTCGGGTCTGGCTCCCGCATCAAGCAGAGCAAAATAATACTTTTCCGCTGCCTCCATGCTTTCCTTCCAGAGCCGCATCCGCTCGCTGCCCTCTTCAAAGAAGCAGGGCTTTATGCAGGTGATCTCGGATCCGAATTTCTCTTTCCCGTAGTTGCAGTAACGGGTGCTCTCCTGTGAATAGCTTGCCACCCTGTGACGCACTATCTCGTGGGTAACACCTCTGTCGCAAACGACCCTGACACTTATTTTTTCATGCTCGAGAACACTTTCATGACCGCTTTTGAGTATCATGGAAATGAACTTTTCGGCGCTGCCGTCGGTGATCCTGTCTTCACTTTTGTAGCAGACCCTGCCGCAAAGCTCAATGTGTCTGAGCATCTCTTTTCCGTCCGGATCAAACAGTATCTCGTAGGAGGGGGCTATCATCCTCAATATGCTTACCTTACTTTCAGTATGGGGAAGCCCTTTTCACAGGGCTTTACAAGGGCGGGTGTCTTCTCCGCCTCCCCGTATATATATTCTTCAAGGGTCTTATCGCCCTCTGTTATCTTTTCGAGTTCGCCCACAAGAACAGAAAGGGGCTTTTCGTACATTTCCCTGCATATAGGGTCGATGCTTATGACCAAGGTGCCGTTCAGATCCATTGCCTTGTATGGCCATATCCTGCATTCAAAGGGCTTGTCATCGCCTAAGATGCACCCTTTCCGAGGATCCAGGGCAGGGCAGAGAAACAATTCCCTTTCCTCATCCCATGTGTCTCTCATGTCAAAAAGATAGGATCCGGAACTGCCGTTTTCCGTAAACCCGATGCGGGGGAATGATCTTTGTATGCGCTCCTTCAATTCCCGGCTTATCGTGGGTGTCTGCCATATCTCATATTTGTCAAAGGAGCAGCAGAGCCTGCATCCGGCGCAGGAAAGCGGAGAAAGGATGTCTTTTATCATGCAAAGCAAAGACCCATAACGGTCATGTTATCCCTGCCGCCTCTTGAAAGAGCGGTCTCGGTAATAATTTCAAGGCGCTTTGACAGCCGTTTCGGCATGGACAGTATCCTGCTTATCTCGGCTGTGTCCAGCACATCGGTCACACCGTCGCTGCACATGAAGTACAGATCGCCGTTTTTCAGCCCTTCCTCGATACAAACCGCCGATATCAGCGGCTTTTCCTTTGTATTGCCCAAAACAGGGAGGATCAGGTTCTTGTGAGAATGGGAACGGGCTTCCGCTCCGGACAGCTTTCCCTGTGTGCGAAGCAGCCCCGTAAGGGAGTGATCCGTGCTTATCTGCTCCATGTCACCGCAATTGAAACGAAATATCTTTGAATCACCGCAGTTTGCGGCATACAGGACCTTACCGTCGCTGCACAGCACGCAAACGGTGCTTTGCATACCTTCAAGTCCTTTTTTCTCACCTTGTTTTTTGACTTTTTCGTGAACGGACAGGAGCTTCTGCTCTATACCTTGTTTTTTTGACGGCACAAATCCCGCAAGATCTTCAAGGACTGTCCTTGAAGCCGTCTCTCCGCCTTTTTCACCGCCCACACCGTCGGCAAGGGCGACCAGAAACGGGGTGTCAAACAAAGCTTCATGGCTTTTGTGAGCCTGCTCGCTTATCAAAGCCTTACCAATAAGGAAAGAGTCCTCATTGCCAATGGGGACTCCGCATTCTGTCAGTCCGCAGCAATAAAACATGGTACCTCGTTTACATTCTTCCGGTCGTTGACCTTTAACAGAAGGTCAAAACACGTCGTCTATACATTATAACATTATTTACAATTTTTTTCAATCAGCAATTTATATAATATTTTGTATGTCTTTTTGTCACTTTGATGAAAGACTTTTTATTTTCTCATTTCAAGGTAGCTGATTATCTGCTGTGCCGCCTGTTCATCGGTTATCCTGTCGGTGCTTATGCACATCTCATAGCTGTCTGAGGAGCCCCACCTTGTTTCTGCGTGGTAATTGTGGAAAGAAGCCCTTGCTCTGTCCATTTTGTTTATCTTTGTCAGAGCCTCTTTGACTGTGATGTTTTCGCGCTTTGCCACATTTTGCGCACGCCTGTCTAAGGATGCGGTTATGAAGAAGCTCGCCACATCATAATCATCTCTCAGGATATAATCCGCACAGCGCCCCACTATGACACATTCTCCGCCGGCTGCCGCACGGCACACAGCCTCGATCTGAGCTTCGTATGCCATGAGCATAACGGGTTTGTCCGCATAGGACTGACCGTTTCTCATGTTCATCACCAAAGAAAAAAGCATACTCTGGGCAGGGGTCTGCTCGAACTCCTCTATGAAGCTGTCGCAAAGACCGCTCTCCTTGGCGGCATTGGTAATAATATCCTTGTCAAAAAAGGGGATGCCCAGCTTTTCGGCAACTGCCTTTGCAATGAGCCTTCCACCGCTGCCGAACCGTCTGCCCACGGTGATGATCCTTGTCTTCTTTTCAGTGTTTTCCATAATATCTCCCACCATACTTATGTAAACAGATAAGATATTTACCGATCCAAAGCGACATTATGCGCTTTTGACATTCATGACCAATTGATTTGATTCTATCATAAAAATGCTGTGATGTCAATTAAAAAATGATTAAAATTCACAGTTTCTCCAAAGGCTCACAACGCTGTACACAGCCATTTTTGTTTTCTTGTCCGACCTGCTTTTCCGTATTAGCCGGGACTATATCATGAACGGCAGCATATGGATAATATGCGCTGCGGCCGTGCATCAGCTCATGAAATGACAGCCCTGCCGACAAAACCGACGGCAAGGCTGTCATTTGGATCCGGAGGATCATAATGTATCCAAATTCATGTCGTGCATTCTGCAAGGATCATTTAACATGCAGATACATCATGTTCCGTCACTGATGCCGGTCATATGTTTTTCGGAGCGTCATTATCATGCCTTTCCGGATTTACGGTTGGAAAGGACATCAAAGATGACTGCTGTAAGAAGTACTGCTCCCTTGATAACATACTGGAAATTGTTGTTGATGCCCATAATGGACATACCCTGGTTTATTACACCGAGAAGTATGGCACCTATTATGACACCCCGTATATTGCCGCTGCCGCCGTAGGCAGAAGCTCCGCCTATGAAGCAGGCTCCTATGGCATCCATTTCAAAGGAACTGCCCGTATCGCTGTTTACAGAACCTATCCTTGCTATTACCATGAGACCTGAGAGACCTGCCAGAACAGACATGGAGACATATGCCAGAAAATATACTTTTTTGGTGTCTATGCCCGAAAGACTTGCAGCCTTCTCATTGCCGCCCACAGCGTAAAAATACCTTCCTATGGCGGTGCTCGACGTGATATAGCTGTAAACAAGTATGACGGCGATGACCCACAGGGCCATTACAGAAACGCCCCTGTAATGAGCAAGCTGCCATGTGTAAGCAAGTATCAGCAGTATGATTAGGGAGCTGCGCAGTACTATATGAACGATGGGTTCCTGCTTGTAGCCCTTCTGTCCCTTTCTTTTGTGGTCGAGCACGGCTTTTGCTGCTATGGCTGCCGAAACGATGCACCCCAGCAGGAAAGCTGACCATTTCACATCCCCGCTGTCAAGGGAGGGGATATTTATGTAGGCGGTGAAAATATCAAAGAAGGTGTTGTTTTCAACGGTAACTGTTTTGGAGCCCAGTATGGCACGTCCAAGACCCCTGAACAGGAACATTCCCGCAAGTGTGCATATGAAGGGCGGCACATGGACATGACCTATCCAGAAGCCCTGCCAGATACCTATCAGCAGAGAAATCACGATACAAAGGGGAATGACTATCAATGCATTGACCCCGGCTGCCATGAGCTGTGCTGCCACAGCGCCGACGAGGCATACGGTGGAGCCTACGGAAAGATCGACATTTCCTCCTGTCAGTATGCAAAGCAGCATACCGCAGGCCATTATCAGCACATAGGAATTCTGCAGCAGCAGATTTGAAAGATTCTGAGGCACAAGGAGCCTGCCTTCCGTAGCTATGGCGAATACCACAAATACCACCGCAAGTGCTATCAGCATGGTATATTTCCTTATCGCATTATTTGTTATCCCAGTCTTTTTTATCATACTTTCCTCCACCTTTACACCGGGGATGCGAGTATCGCAGCCATTATTTTTTCCTGTGTAGCCTCTTGTACAGGCATTTCTCCCACGATCCTGCCTTCGTTCATTATATATATCCTGTCGCACATTCCGAGCAGTTCAGGCATTTCCGATGTTATAATGACTATTGCCTTGCCTTTTTCGGCCTGCTCATTCAGGATCCTGTATATCTCGTACTTTGCGCCCACATCTATACCTCTGGTAGGTTCATCCACTATCAGTATCTCAGGCTCGGCAAACATCCACTTTGAGAGAAGCACCTTCTGCTGGTTGCCTCCCGAAAGCTTTCCCACATCCTGATCCACAGACACAGACTTTATCCTCAGCTTCTCTCTGTAATCCTCAGCGATAGCCTTTTCCTCGTCCTTGTTTATCCTGCCGTTTCGGCAGACCTTTTCAAGCCTTGCAAGAGTAGTGTTCATTGAGATGCTGTCAGACAGGACCAGTCCGTTTACCATCCGTGCTTCGGTCACATATGCAAGTCCTGCCTCTATGGCTGATCTCGGGTCGGGCAGATCCACTTCTTTCCCCAGTATTTTTACTGTACCGCTGATCTCCGTGCCGTAGGACTTTCCGAAAACGGACATTGCAAGCTCTGTCCTTCCCGCTCCCTGAAGTCCGTAGAACCCGACCATTTCACCTCTGCGCACATTGAAGGAGACGTTATCCACTACCTTCCTTTCTGTGTAAACAGGGTGATAGACCGTGCGGCCCTCCACCTCAAGGGCTATCTCTCCGTCAGACCGGTGCTTTCGGGAGGGATAACGATCGCTCAGTTCTCTTCCTACCATTCCACGGATTATCCTGTCTTCGTCTATATCGTGGTTTTCATTCGATATAGTCTCTATAGAGGCTCCGTCACGGATAACAGTCATGTTATCCGCACAGTAGGACAATTCATTGAGCTTATGGGAGATGATGATCGAGGTCATACCCTTCTCCTTCATGCTCAGAAGGAGATCCAGAAGCATCTTTGAATCCTTCTCATTGAGGGATGATGTGGGCTCATCCAGTATAAGCAGCTCCACATTCTTGCTCAGTGCCTTTGCTATCTCCACAAGCTGTGCTTTGCCGGCGCCTATGTCCTTGATAAGGGTCTTCGGGTCTTCCCTGAGACCCACGGTATCCATGTGCTCCTCTGCTTCCTTGTAGGTCCTGTCCCAGTCTATACCGAGAGGACCCTTTCTTTCGTTTCCGAGAAACATATTCTCTCCGATGGACAGTTCCGGTATAAGGGCAAGCTCCTGGTGGATTATGACTATCCCCATACCCTCACTGTCCTTCAAGCCCCTGAACCTGCACTCCTGCCCCTTGTAAATGATATCTCCGGAGTAGCTGCCAAAGGGATAGATACCGCTGAGTATATTCATGAGGGTGGATTTGCCGGCTCCGTTTTCTCCCACAAGAGCGTGTATCTCTCCTTTTTTTACCTTCAGATTGACCCCGTTAAGAGCCTTCACTCCCGGAAATTCCTTGACAATGTCTTTCATTTCAAGAATGATCTCGTCCATTCCATAGCCCCCCCTTTTTACTTTTCGACCAGATACCTGTGATCTTTATCCCACTCGTAGGGACCTATCTCTGTCAGCAGATCAAGGTTTTCCAAGGTGATAACATTCGGTGTCAGAAGGTAAGAAGGCACCTTTTTCACTCCGTTGTCGTAGGAGTCTGTGTCAAAAGCACAGGGCACCTCAAATTCTTCTATAAGCTCCTCATCTATGTCCTCTTCCCCAAGTATAGCCTTTGCCACTTCTACGGTCACATTGGCCTCATCCCTGACGTTTTTGTAGATCGTCATGGACTGCTGTCCCTCCACTATGTCCCTGAGGGCTGCTATATCCCCGTCCTGACCGGTGACTACAGGTGTCTTGCCGGTATAATCCGAAGCTATAGCCTGTGTGACACCTACGGTGAGACAATCCGATGCGCAGTGTACGGCATCGAGAGGAGTGCCTCCTGCATAATAGGATGCAAGTGTATTCTGCATATTCTCATATGCCTTTACCGTAGACCACTGGGGAGTGGCGGTCTGTTCAAAGGTGATCTTGTTTGAAGGGATCACAAATCTGCCGGACTCCAGATAAGGCTCCATGACGCTCATAAACCCGTTGTAGAAGAAACGGGCATTGTTGTCGGCCGTGTCTCCGGACACCAGTTCTATATTTAAGGGTCTGTCCGATGTATCGGGTGACAGGGAATCCAAAATGAACTGTGCCTGCAGCTCACCGACCTTGAAGTTGTCAAAGGAAATATAGCAGTCCACGGTATCCGTGTTCAGTATAAGGCGGTCATAGGCTATTACCGGGATATTCTTTATCTTTGCATCCTCAAGAGTGCGGAACAGGGTGGCACCGTCAACGGCAGCAACAATAAGTACATCAACATCATCCGCAATGAGTACCTGCAGATCGTTTATCTGCTGGTCTATATTGTTGTCGGAGTATTTCAGCTCCACATTATACCCCTCAGATTCAAAAACCTGCTTCAGATATTCACCGTCACGGTTCCATCTTTCAAGTGCCTTTGAGGGCATAGCCAAGCCAACGGTCTTTACTTCATCGTCTTTCTGCTGAACACACCCTGCGGAAGAAAGCAAAAGCAATGCCGCCATGATCGCAGACAGTCGTTTTCTGAGCATCCCATCATCTCCTTATTTAACAATATAGTTATATTATTATACACTTTCTGAACAATAAAGTCAATATGGTTAAGAAAAAGCCGCCTTATTCTGTTCATTTCTGACAAATAAGGCGGCTTTCCCCAAAAATAGGACTTTTTACGGGATATGTCCGTAGATATTAAATATTTGATCGTTATCTGCCTCAGACCCTGGATCAAAGGGAGAAAAAGGCAGAGAACAGACGAAGATCCGTCAGGATAAGGCTGCTGTACATCTGTCTTTCCTGCTCAGTATTCAGACAGCTTCTTCTTGATGAGAAATGCGAAAGTACCGCAGAAGAAACCGAGGGCAGCGAATACTAAAGTCTCGGGGTTTGGGTCTCTCAGCATTTTGCGCGGATCACGGACATCCACTGTTATGTATCGCAGTGTCCCTATGTCAGCAGGCATTCCTGATGATACACTGCCGTCGTCGATCCTAACGTTTTCATAGCGCACACCGTTTACGGTGTACGAAAGTATGGGCTTGTAATGATACCCGCCCCTGCTGTACTTGCGCTCGTTTCCTGTTACTATTGCCTCTACCGTGATGCTGTGGCTGTAAAATACCTTCCATCTGCTCATGTCTCTTACAAGACCCAGGATGCTGAAGATAAACATCGCTGTAAGCACTATACCTGCTGTTTTTGCTTTTGTCCTGTTCATATCGCTCCGCCCACCTGTGCTCCATATGATGATTATACAGCAGCGAATCCCGCAAGTCAAGGCAGCTGCTCCTGTTCTAATCAAATTTTAATGCAAGATCCTGCGGGGTGGGGATACACA
>ODAI011579278.1_pt1 | contig 29525 bp, 28 predicted proteins | sample 1539321 | NCBI WGS metagenome assembly ODAI01 (sample SAMN02144231, study PRJEB22623) | gut metagenome | biome: sheep rumen | host: Ovis aries | place: New Zealand
CCTATTCTTTGAGTTTGGCTCGCAACACCATACTCATTGTATCATAGGAGGCTTTCTTTTGTTGTCCTTACCGCTACTGCTTACTCTATTCGCCCCAGCATAGCTGGGGGTTTAGGTTTTTCAATTATAGTGAAAATGAATTACTGTTTTTTGATCAGGCGTGCCAAAAAGATCAACAAACAGGCACCGGTTATAGACTGAATCCATCCCGGAAGATTACCAAGCCCTACAAGACTAAATACAATACTTCCCAGGATACTTCCCACAATTCCCACGATCACATTGAAAAGCGTATTTCCCTGACTTTTCATGATCGCGCCGGCGATCCATCCTATGATGCCTCCGATAACAATATAGATCACTATGGATATAAAAACCACAAAACCCATTTTTATCTCCTCCTTTGCCTTATTCCACCAACGTTGGGTTCTCATCCACCACCCAGGGCAGACCGTACTGGTTTAACGCCTCCATGTACGGATCGGGATCGAACTCTTCCACGTTAAACACACCGGCTTTCTTCCATACGCCGTCCATGACTAACTTCGCACCGATCATGGCCGGCACGCCGGTGGTGTAGGAGATGGCCTGAGAGCCCAGCTCCTTGTAGCACTCCTGATGATCGCACACATTGTAAATGTAAATGGACTTCTCCCTGCCGTCCTTCACACCGGTGAAAATACAGCCGATGTTGGTCTTGCCCACCGTACGGGGTCCAAGAGACGCCGGATCCGGCAAGAGCGCTTTCAGAAACTGGATCGGCACGATCTCTTTACCTTCGAACAGCACCGGATCCGTGCGCAGCATGCCCACATTCTCCAGGCACTTCATGTGGGTCAGATAGCTCTGCCCGAAAGTCATGAAGAAGCGAATGCGCTTTACGCCGGGAATGTTCTGCGCCAGGGACTCGATCTCCTCGTGGTGCAGCAGGTACATATCTTTCTCGCCCACCTGGTCAAAGTTGTAAACACGCTTGATCTCCATAGGCTTCGTCTCTACCCAGTGACCGTCCTCCCAGTAGGAGCCGTTGGCGGAAACCTCCCGAAGATTGATCTCCGGATTAAAATTCGTGGCGAAGGGATACCCATGATCCCCGCCGTTGCAGTCCAGAATGTCAATATAATGGATCTCGTCAAAATAATGCTTCAGTGCATAGGCAGAAAATACGCTGGTCACGCCGGGGTCAAAACCGGTGCCCAACAGTCCCATGATCCCCGCCTGCTCGAAGCGCTCCTTATACGCCCACTGCCAGGAATAGTCGAAATACGCCGTGAAACCCTTCTCCTCGCAGCGCTTCTCATAGATGGCGCGCCACTTGGGATCCTCCGTGTCCTCCGCCTCGTAGTTGGCAGTGTCGATATAGTCCACCTTGCAGGCCAGGCAGGCGTCCATGATCGTCAGATCCTGATAGGGCAGCGCCAGATTTAACACCACCTTCGGCTGCACCTTTTGGATCAGTGCGATCAGCTCCTCCACATTATCCGCATTCACCGCCTCCGTGGTGATGACCGCCTTGGTGCCTGCTGCCTCCAGCTTCTCCTTCAGCGCATCACACTTGGATTTCGTGCGGCTCGCGATGCAGATCTCCGAAAAAGTCTCCGCGCACTTCGCACATTTCTGAATTGCCACGGAAGCCACGCCGCCGCAGCCGATGATCAAGATTTTACCCATTTTCGTTGTCCTCCCTGTTATTATTCTCGTTCCGAAATTCTCAATAGTATTGAGAATTTTTCTTTTTCATGGAAATATTCTCAATGAGAAAACGGCGGATATTTGATCAGTCCGTATAGGAGCGCCAAAACAAGAAATACCAGCGTGCCCCTTACAAGATACGTGCCTGCCCTGTCTATCAGTGCTTTTTTCTCCTTATAAGTCATACCCAATGAATCCCGAAGCACTTCTCCATCGTCAAATTCCGACCTGTCTATCTCATTTAGCGCCGCCATCGCCTTCTCATACAGGTCATCCTCCACCATCAGGACCGCATCTCCATGCGCGCCTCTATATCCGATCCATTCATATCGAATATGGGACGGTATCCCCTCTCTTTCCAGATATTGCTTGAGGGGCTCCAACACGATCTGTTGTTCACCTCGTTCTACGATCTTATCCATAATAATATCTCTTCACCCTATCCCTGCTCCACACTCTCCAGCAGCTTCTCCACATACGCCGGCAGGCAGAACGCCCCCTGGTGCAGCTTCGTGGTGTAATATTTCGTCTCTATGCCAAACGCCGTCCACTCCGCCGCCCGCAGATCGTCCACCGGGTGATACTTCTTGGACGCAAACCCGAACAGCCAATGCCCCGAAGGATAAGTGGGAATGTGCGCCTGGTAGACCCTGCTGATGGGAAAGCTCTCCACGATCCGTTTGTGCGCCCGCTTGCACGCCAACGCATCCCCTTCGTAAAAAGGACTCTCATGCTGATTCACCATGATGCCGTCCTCCTTTAACGCCCGATAGCAGTTCCCATAAAATTCCTTGGTGAAAAGTCCCTCACCGGGTCCGAAGGGATCCGTGGAATCCACAATGATCAGGTCGTACTCATCCTCCTTGGAGCGAATGAATTTCAGCCCGTCCGCAAAGGTGAGCTGCACTCTGGGATCATCAAAACGACATGCGGTCTGGGGCAGATATTCCCTGCAGACCTCCACCACCCGGCGGTCGATCTCCACCATATCAATCTGCTCGATACCTTGATACCGTGTCAGTTCCCGCACCACGCCGCCGTCTCCGGCGCCGATCACAAGCACCTTCTTCACATGGGGATGCACCGCCATGGGCACATGGGTGATCATCTCATGATAGATGAACTCGTCCTTCTCCGTCAGCATCATGTATCCGTCCAGCGTGAGGAACCGTCCAAACTCCGGTGACTCATAAACATCAATGCGCTGAAACTCGCTCTGTTCACTGTGCAGCTGCCTGTCCACCCGGATGGAAATCTTCACATTCGGCGTATGCAGCTCCGAAAACCATAGTTCCATGTATCGCTTCTTCTCCTTTACCAAATCTGTATTCTGTCAGATCTGTATTCCGCCAGACCTATGCCGTTTTCTTCCGATGCCATTAATTTCCGATTTCTTTCAAATGCTTCAGGTGTATTCCGATATGCCCGATACCGAGAACGATCGATGCACCGATCATGACCAGATTACCGGCATACAATCCGAGCAGAAAAACGGCGATCACCGGAAGCGAAGCCCCTGCAACCGGAAATCCAGCAAAGGATGCATAAAAATCTTTCATGGTCCTGTCACTTCTGAAATACTTTATCCAATAGCATTCATAGAGGAGCATCAAAAGAAATCCTGTCCCCCAGAAAAGGATCTTCCATTCAAAATACAGACCCTCCGGGAGCATTTTAACATGCGGGTTCAGAGCCGTAAATACGATCAGCCCGACTGTCACCACGACCTCTCCGATCCTCTCCAGCACAAGCAATATCCTGTTTTCCTTTACGACAAATTTCTCATAGTCTTTGGGCTTGGCGCATCTGGCCCATATCATATTCGGGACAGTCAACATCAGAAGAAAAATAATTCCGCTGATGCAAAAACCCATGCGATATGGGTTTGTATTCCGTTCAAAGGCAAGCGAACTGAGCTTTACACTGCTTATGATATCGCCATAATGCGCTTTCAGCCGACCGGCCATGAGATCCGCATTGTCAAGCTCGGTGTGATAACTTCCGTAAATACCCATAACTCTGTCGCCGGGATAAAAAGAAATGAAATTCTCCACCATATAGGATTCTCTGACGGCGGAGATCCCGTTATGCGCGTTATCGTCAGCATAGAACTCCTGCCCCTGTCTGATACACTCTTCTGCCAGCGCATAGTTTTCCGAATCACGAAGACCGTTCTCCTCAAGATACTTCAGGTATCTCGCTCCGGTAGTCTGATACTGATGTCCCACATCCGTTCCGTGGAACACTGTCTCCGGACAGAATTCCTTGATCTCATGGAAAAACTCATTATAATACGCATTTCCTGACTGTGTTCCCTGTATCTCTTCAAAAAACTGATCGATCAGCTCATCGGAATCCTCCTGCATCCACAAGTTCAGAAACTCCGCACTGTAGTAGGGAAGTTCGAGAAAAAGATCTCGATATCCCTGCCCGTAATATTCTTTCCATAAGTTGAATTCAATATCGTAATAGGTCTTGGACCCATGTGCCTCACCATACAGATTTATCCTTGTGTGATTGTTCGGATATACGTCTGTCGGGTGATCTGACAGCGTCAATACGATGGTAGTTATGGTGAGGATTCCCAAAAGAGTAAAGGCTATTATGGTTTTGATCCTGTCTTTCATGTTACGCCGTGTATCCTTCTGCAATTTTGTACTTTTTGATCCATTCGCCCCTCTACACCCACACTTCCTTCAGCACATTCAGTCTCTCGATGGCCGCGTCCTCCGGTCCGGTCATGGAACAGCCCTTCTCCTTAGCATACTGAATGTACTGCAAAATATCCCCGGTGATCTCCTCCCCGGGCGCCAGGATGGGGATGCCCGGCGGATAGCACATCACAAACTCACTGCAGATGCGCCCCTCGGTCTCCATTAAGGGCAGCGACTCCTTCTCCGCATAAAACGCACTCTGAGGCGACACCGCTACCTTGGGGTCAATGTATTCCTGGGTAAACATGCCGGAGCTGTCCTTCTGGTACTTGCGCTTGATCTCCGCCAGAGCCCCGATCAGCCGCTCCATCTCCCGCTCTCTGTCACCGATGGAGATGTAGGCCAGAATGTTCGCGATATCCCCCAGCTCCACCTGGATATCATACTCATCACGCAAGAGGTCGTAGACCTCGATACCTGCAAGCCCGATCCCCAGTGTATTTACCGTCAGCTTCGTCTTGTCAAAATCAAAAATCCTGTCGCCGTTGATGAGCTCCGCCGTGTAAGCGTAATCCCCGCCGATCTTGTTGATCTCCTCCCTGGCGTATTCCGCAAGGGCCGTCACCTTGGCAAATTCCTCCTTGCCCCGCAGCGCCAGATTTCTGCGGGAGATATCCAGACTCGCCAACAACAGATAAGACGCGCTGGTGGTCTGAGTTAAATTAATGATCTGCCGCACATACCCGGGATTCATATGAGGTCCCACCAGCAAAAAAGAGCTCTGGGTCAGGCTTCCGCCGGACTTATGCATGCTCACGCTGGCCATATCCGCCCCTGCTGCCATGGCACAGACCGGCATATTTTCTCCGAAATACAGATGGGTGCCATGGGCTTCGTCCGCCAGCACCTTCATGCCCGCCCGGTGCGCCAGCTTCACAATGCTGCGCAGGTCAGAACAGATGCCGTAATAAGTGGGATTATTCACCAACACTGCCACCGCGTCCGGATTCTCCCTGATCGCCCGCTCCACCTGGCTCACCTTCATGCCCAGCGCAATTCCCAGCTTCGCGTCCATATCCGGATTCACATAGATGGGCGTGGCGCCGCACAGTACCAACGCATTGATCACGCTGCGGTGCACATTGCGGGGCAGGATGATCTTATCCCCTTTTTTGCACACGGACAGCACCATGCTCTGTACGGATGACGTGGTCCCGCCTACCATGAGAAAAGCGTACGCTGCCCCAAAGGCCTCCGCCGCCATCTCCTCCGCATCCCGGATCACCGACACCGGGTGACAGAGATTATCCAGGGGCTTCATGGAGTTCACATCAATCCCCACACACTGCTGCCCCAGGAGCGCCACCAGCTCCGGGTTACCCCGCCCGCGCTTGTGCCCCGGCACATCAAAGGGCACGATTCTGTTTTGTCTGAATTCCTCTAATGCCTCGTAGATCGGGGCGCGTGACTGGTCATATCTGCCCATGTTCTGTCAATCTTTCTTTACTATATATTTCTTGTTACAGGTCATCTTCCAAATTAAGCTTTTTTTCCAGATCAAGTATTTCTTCCAACGCCTTCCAGTCACCTCCGGCTCGGGCAAATCGATGTAAATACTCCTGTGCGCCTTTATCATCGCCGAGTCTTGCGCTTGCCTGACAGGCCATGCTAAGGGCAGGCTGCAGCGTGGCATTGATCTGCAACGCGGTCTTTGCATGCTTTAAGGCTTCTTCTAAGTTTTCTTTTGTCTCATCCGTATCAAGAAGTAAAGAAGCAAGATTTGTGTGTGCATATGCATTTTTATCATTTGCGCGGATCGCATTACGGTATGCATCCGCGGCAAGATCGGTACGCCCGGACTTTGCGTAACTCATGCCCATATTCGACCATGCACGTGAATTATCCGGAGCATGATTGAGAAGTTCCTTATAGGTTGCGATAGCTTCATCATAGCCATGTCTTTCAGAGAAGCACAGGGCACGGAAAGTGAGTATGGCTGAGTAATCAGCCGGACGTATGCAGTCTTTTCGCAGATTGTCAAACTTAGAGACTGCCGCATCATATTTTCCGTCATTATATAGAATGATCCCCTTTATCAGCTGTTTTCTTGCGGATTTATTATTTGTGAAAGCATCTCCGATAAGATCCTGATATTTCAGCTCATAATTCCTTCCCGCAAAAGAATATCGCCAGCTCTCCAATTTTACGATAGCTACAATGTAGACAATGATCAACGAAGCACATTTCGCCAAAAGCTTTCTGTCGGATGGATCGCGGAAAATCGTAACGATCATGATCGCAATGATAGCAATCAAAATTACAATGTAAATAATCCGTAGCTTTGATATTGTCATACAGATCCCTCCAGGTAGGATAAAATATAGCCTCGCACAGTCAGACACAATTTCCAGCATTCCCCCGTAAACAAATAAGTAAATGGAAGTATACGTTTTAATATATATTCCGTCCGCTGAAGATCTCGATCATCTCCCGTCGGAGATTATCCGTGATCTCCAGCCTTACCTTCGGCGGCAGTTCATATACATCGCTGTTGAACAGGTAGTTCTGCAGGTCAATCTCCTTGATCAGCATCTTGGTATGAAAAATATTGGCGTCATAGACATTGATGTCCACCGCATCATACCTTAACAGTGTCTCCGCATTGATATAGTTCTGGATCGAAGTCATGGGATGATCCATGAACAGCTTCTTGCCGCCCACATCTCTGGTAAAGCCCCGCACACGGTAATCCATGGTGATGATATCCGAGTCAAAGGAGCCGATCAGATAGTCCAACGTGGACAGCGGCGTGATCTCCCCGCAGGTCGCCACATCAATATCCACCCGGAATGTGGCCAGACAAGTCTCCGGATGGTACTCCGGGTAAGTGTGCACCGTGATGTGGCTCTTATTCAGGTGCGCCACAGTTGCTCTGCCCACAGGCACCGTATCACCAGTCGCCACCGTGGTGTCCCCCGCAGGCACCATACTCTTCTCCGCCACCAGGATCGTCACGGAAGAACCCTGGGGCTCATAGTCCTGGCTGGAAATATTTAACACCGTCGCTCCGATCATGTCCGTCACATTGGTCAGGATCTTCGTAAGACGCTCCGAGTTATACTGCTGGTCAATGTACGCAATATAATCCTTCTGTTCCCGCTGCGTTTTGGCATAGCACACATCATAAATATTAAAACTCAAGGATTTCGTAAGGTTGTTAAATCCGTAGAGAGTAATCTTCTCGCTCATAAAAATCTCCTCTGTAGTGGCACATTGCTCGCGAAAAAAAGCAAGCGGCACTTTACACCACTTGCTTTGAAAAATCGGTTATCATCCACACTGCCACCTTGCTCTTCAGCTTGCAGGATATGGGCAGGAAGCTTTTGCTTTTCGTATGGATACGCCTATTCTGGTTTTTAGAGTCTATATAGCAAATATTTTACTTTTACTACTCTTATTGACCGTTTCACAAGTTAGTGTGCATTGCACAGGTTTATAGTGACCAACTTATAAAATTTGAGCTCCTAACTCAATCAATAAAAGACAACTTCGCTGTCGCACAACACATTCGTCCGACCCCGGTTGCCGCAAATATTTGCATGGAAGACTATAAAACACGCACTCCATACATACTTAGATATAACATATGCAGGGGTGCGTGTCAAGGGATTCTTTTACTCCGGCACTACCGGTGTCCAGTAGGTCTGCTGGTAAATATCCGTCAGCCGATACGTTACTTCCGTATGCGCCGCATCGATGCGAATATTGCCGATCTCCACTTCATCGCCCAGCACCATGGTGTCGCCCAGATAGTAGCTGTCCTGGTAGACACCGTCATAGGAATAATAGTCGCAGAGGAAAATGACGGCGTCACCTTTCTTTACTTCCGTCAGATTTTTCGCTACGGTCTCGGTCTCACCTTTGAGATAGACATCTCTGGCACCGGCGATGTAGCCATCCGGATGCTCATTGTCAAATACCAGGATCAGTTCCACCCTGTTCTCATTCAACAACGCGGGCACATAACCTGTGATGGTATAATTTTCGCCGTCCTCTGTGGTGTCCGTATGATAATAAGCCACCGGCTGATGATTGATGGATAGCCAGGTATGGTCAAAATCACCGATCAGATTGCCTTCTCTGTCAAAGGAATAGGTATTGTCCAGACCCAGATCGATAAAGCCTTCCCCGTCGTCATAGAACACATTCAGATCCAGGCCGGTGATCAGCTTCCACTGGTCCTCGGCAAGCTTTAATTTATAGTTGCCGCCTTCCATCGTCCAGACCAGCTTGCTGGAGTCGAAATAATGATCTGCCAGATATTCTGCCATATCCTCGTTGCTCATGCTCTTCTGGGAAAAGAAATCCAAAGAAGATTTATCCATTCCCACACTGGAGCCGTCTCCCGCAAGAAGCCCGCCCAGCATCTGCGCGATCAGATCCGCACTGCCGCCGGAAGCGGAGCCGCTCGCGTATGAAGAGCTTCCCGACGTGGTTCCGCCGCTCAGAGCGCCGTCTAACAGCGTTCCCAACAGGGAACCCACCGGAGAAGATGTGCTGGTGGTATTACCGCCCGCCGACACCTGTCCGCCGGTCTCCAGGCTTGCAAACTCCTGAATGCAGCGGGTGTACTCGTCGTCCATGCCGATCTGCTTGTATGCGGAAACCGCCTGGCTCACCTTGGACACCTTTTTATACGGGAAATAGATTGAAATTCCGTTGGCGTTGGTCATATTGGTGGAAGTCCGGTTATACTTCACTGCGCTCTTGATGGCAAGCGTCAGCTGCTTTGCCTCCGTGGTATTCAGATTCTGTGCCAAGTGCACCAGATCCACCTGATCGATCTTGGAGGACTGGGCAAACTCTCTGGTGTTGTATCTCGCGCTGGACACAGTCTGATACTGGTCGTTCTGGATCAGGTCGCTGGCAGAAGTGGCAAATGCGCTCAGCTTCTCCGGGATCGTCTCCTGCAGCTCCGCCAGATCCACCACGGAAAGCGTGGTCTTCTGTCCCCTGCACCGCTGCGCACATACATCCACGAAGTCATCCACTATTTTCTGTCCGATCTCGATGGTCGGCATAGAAGTGTCTTTCGAAAGCGCTGTCAGCCAGTTTGTGTAATACCAGCCCACGCCCGGCTCCGTCTCCTCGGACGCGATCAGATAATCCGCATAAGGCGTCAGCATCAGCGCATTTTCCATGGTGGCCATCAGGCAGGCGTCAAAGCCGATGAAATCATACTTGACACCGGCATTTTTCAGCGCCGTGTTGATGGAGGCAAGCCCCATGGAACCGCTGGTCGCGTTTTTCTCATCATATCCGTAACCCGTCAGCGATCCGCCGCCGTGATCCCAGAAGATCAGGGCGTTCCGGTTGGCCGGATAATTCTTGTTGCAATACTTGATAAAATCCGTCAGCGTGGATGTCTTGGTCATAGATGCGGAACCCATGTCCTTTTCCAGACAGATCCACTTACCGCTCTCTATCTTGTAGATCTGGTTCTTGCTGCTGCTCACAATGTCGTTCTGCCAGCCCTTACAGCCGCCGGTGTAAACGATGATGTTCACATTGTCACTGATCGTTGCGGATGCCATCTCTTTCATGTCGGCGGTTGCCATTCCGTGCTTGGATTCCAGATCCGTACCGCACATGTAGACCATGATCGTGACCACATCCTGGCCATTTCCGTAGATGGTGGTATATTTATCGCGGGCTTCAGCCGCCACCTTTGTGTTCAGCGTGCCGCTGCCGGAGTTCGTGCCGGTATAGGTATAATCGGAGATATAATTGCCGGAGGAGCCGCTGCCGCTCTGACCGTTATCAACATAGCCTGTATAACTGCCGTTGCCGCCGTCCGCGTAATCGCTCTCTCCTCCGCCGAGGATCCCGCCTCCGCCAAGCAACAGGAACACGATCAGTATGACAAACAGGATCTTGCCCCCCTTGGTGGAGAGCAATACGCTCAAAAGACCGCCGACCAATGCGCCGGACAATCCTCCGCCGGCGCGATTCGGACCGCCGCTGCCGGAGCTCATGCGTCCGCCTCCGCCGCTTCCGGTACGTCCGCCCGTGGTGCCCACCGGACCGGTTCCCAGCCCGCTGCCTCTCTTATTCACACTTCCTGTACCGCTTATGATATTTTTATCTCGACCTCTTGGTCTGTTCTGATCCATAATCTGCCACCTCTGCTACGTGATTAATTAGGTCTATTATACAAAAAAGCGAAACAAATTTCAAACTCATATATAAGAAACAGGTAGCGCCACCAGATTTTCCCGCAGATAAGTTTTCTTATCCACCATGCACAGGATAACACCCATTCCCCGCTTTCTGGCATCTATTTTATCCAATACCGTGTTGGTTGCCGCCATGGAAGCTTTCGGGTTGCCTGTCATTTTTATCTCAATCGGATAGAGTACTCCGTTTTCCTCAATGATCAGATCAATTTCATTTTCTCCGGATACACGCTTATCTTTGCCCCTGTAGTAGAAAATACTAAAGCGGTAATCCAACCCTTCATTAGAATAGGATTTTAGTATCTCAGAAACAAGGAATGTTTCAAACATACTGCCTGCAACCGCACTGTTTTTCAATGCATCCGCAGTGAGCCATCTCGTCAGATAACATGCAAGACCGGTATCTCTGAAATAGACTTTTGGCGTGTGGATCGCCCTGTTCAATGCACTTGCCGCGTATGGCTGCAACAGATATATAATGCCGGTTCGCTCCAGAATCGAGATCCAATTTTTTACGGTCGGCTCGCTCACTCCTACATCCCCTGCAATATTTGCGTAGTTCAGAATTTCCCCTGTCCGAGCGGCAACCGCCGTGAGAAACTTCATGAATACAATACTGTCGCTGACGATCAATTCATTGACATCCCGCTCCAGATACGTGTTTACATAAGAAGCATAAAAATCCTGCCATCCTCTGTCCTCCGCATACAACTCCGGATAAGAACCCTTATGAATGATCTCCCAGAGATTGTCATAGGAACATAACTGCTTTTCTCTTTCTGAAAAATAAGAATCCGTCGGTACAAAATGACGATTGAAAGGCACCTGAAAAATTTCCCGGAGAGACAACCCGGATAATTCCGTTACAGATACTCTCCCTGCCAGCGATTCACTCATGCCTTTCATCAGCTCAAGCTTCTGAGAACCGGACAATATAAATTGTCCTCTTTTCTCACTGGCATCCACCCGCAATTTGATCTCTTCCAAAATACTATTTTCCTTCTGTACTTCATCTATAAATAACGGGCAGGGATTATTCAGAAAAAAGAGGTTGGGTTCTTCCCTCGCCTGCAACCTTGCTAAACGGTCATCAAACGTGACTCGGTTGTAATCCTGAAATTCATGTATTAAAATAGTTGACTTACCCACCTGCCTCGCACCGGTAAGAAGCAGACATTTACTGGATCGTACTCTTTCTTTTAAGATTTTTTGAATTGCTCTTTCAATGTAAGCCATAGGCTGCCTCCTCAAAAAACAGACTAATCTAAAATACAATTTTAGATTAGTCTGTTTTTATCGTTTTGTCAATGTTTACCTGTTTTCTTACATCCGGGCTTCCCTGGCCTCCTCCACATACCGCTCGGCATTGCGCAGGTTCGCCGCCAGTTCCTCCTCCGTGATCGAACGCTTCACCTTTGCGGGACTGCCCAGCACCAGCATCCCGTCCGGCACCTCCATGCCCTGTGTCACCAGCGCTCCTGCCGCCACGATGCAATTTTTGCCGATATGGGTACCGTTCATGAGGATCGCCCCCATGCCCACCAAGGTATTGTCGCCAATGGTACAACCATGCACGATGGCACCGTGCCCGATAGTCACGTTTTCCCCAATGACCACCGGATAGGGATCGTCCAGATGCACCGTGGCATTGTCCTGGATATTGCTGCCTCTGCCGATCACAATGGGGCCTCTGTCCCCGCGTACCACTGCGTTGTACCAGATGCCCACGTCCTCCCCCACTGTCACATCACCCAGAACGACGGCGCCAGGGGCTATATATGCGGTTGGATGGATCTTCGGGTGTTTGGCTGTTGTACTCATAATTCTCCTTAACTTTAATTACCCTTTCACTCCTCCGGAAACGGCAGATCCACCACGATCGCCTCATGATGCACCGCGGGCAGGAATTTCTCGAACACATCCCTGGTCCGCATCTTCAGGCTGGAGGTGTTCACACAGGGATGGCAGCCCAGATCCTCGCTCTCGATCACAGGCTTGTCCACCAAAAGCTGTACTCGATTCTCCGTGTCGTTCATCAATCCCATGATCGACACCGACCCCGGGCTGATATGCAGAAACTCCTCCATGTATTCCGGGCTTGCAAAAGACAGCCTGGCACTGTCGATCTGCTTCGACAGATCCTTGGTCTTAAAGGGCTTGTCCCCCGGCATCATGAGCAGGTAGAACTGCGTCTGCTGCCGGTTGCAGAGAAACAGATTCTTGCACACCAGGGTCTCCAGCACCGCATCAATCTCATGGCACGCCTCCATGGTGTCGGCCGGTCCATGATCCGTTCTGAAATATTTGATTCCCAGGCTGTCCAACAGGTCATACACCTTGACCTCCCGCTCCAGCCTGCCCGTCACGTCTTCCGGGCGTCCTTCATATAACTCCATTTGACCTTACCATTCCTTTTATCGTTCAACCGCTTTCCCTATCTTTTTGGGTAATCTCAGTTTTTCAATATTTTCAGCAATAACAGCTTCCCTGTCTGTACAATGCTCCAATAGATCGAGCCATCTGACCTTTTTCCGTTTTGAGAGTTCCTCTTTCAGGAAATCTTCATTCTCATATTTTTCAAACCATGGAAAAACAAATCTCCCGATGGCATCGGTCACATTTTGAAAACTGATCTCCGCCGCCTGATCGTCTGCGTAATCCCACCACACATCTTTTCCGCAGACGAATGTCCCTAATCTGTCGCCCATATTTATATTATAAATATGATCATAGGGAGCATAAAGCGGCATAATAGAATAGTTCACCGTAAAAGTTTTTGACCCGTATCTCTCTTTTTGCAGGTCAATCTGTTCCAACAGATCTGCTTGATTCCTTCGCACATATGCGTTCGTCTTATACTTTGCAAAACCATTTGCCATAAGATATTCGTCCAAGATCTTTTTGTACTTCTTAAATGCCTCATCCGCGGCATTTTTATCTATGGCGGTCAATTCTTCTTCCGATCTCAAATGGTTTCTATCGCCTTTTATCTGAAATCTGCTTTTAGATTGAAAAAACCTCACTTTGCCAGCCTCCCGATCTTCGGTACCAACACCCGTACGATCAGGAAAAGAACGCCGCCCAGCATGCTTCCCACAAAATTCAGGATCACGTCGTCCACGTCCACCGTCCTGCCCACGAACAGCTGGAAAAATTCAATACACACGGGAAGAAACAGCGCCATAAAGGCCAGCTTAAAAAAGGATCTGTATTCCTTCCACAAAAGGGGCAGCCAAAATCCCCAGGGGATAAACATCACGATGTTCCCCACGATATTTACCCACAGCCAGTCGCTGGTAGGCGCGTATCTGATATAATTCCGGATGGTGTGAAACGGCGTCAGGTTCACGCCGACCCGATTGCGGAACCGCAGAACCGCCTCCGTCAGATTCCGGGCACGCATCCACTCCTGTCCGTTCTGAAACGTCAGCATCAGAAGTCCAGCCATGAACAGCACAAACAACGCCATCACAACCTCTCTGGCTCCCGTCTTGAGGGACATTTCAAACGATTTTTTCTCCGCAAACAGCTTCCGGCGTATGACCAGTATTCTTCCGGCGCAATACACCGGGAGCACATACATCATCATGAAAGCCATATCTCTCATATATAAAGTCATTCTGATTCCTCAATTTCCGCTTTGTTTTTGTCTAATTCTCATGTCTCCAATGCAGCCTGTGCAGCTCGCCTGCCTGCTGCATGTTCTCAAAACCGTTCTGTCTGAGCGCCTCGTACAGCACGATCGCCACGGCGTTCGACAGATTCAGGGAGCGAATGTCCGGCAGCATGGGAATCCGGATACAATCCTCCTCATGCTCCACCAGGATCTCCTCCGGAATACCGGCGCTCTCCTTCCCGAACATGATAAAATCATCCGGTCCAAACGCTACCTCTGTGTATGCGCGTTTCGCCTTGGTCGTGGCCATCCACAGCCTGGGTTTGCGGCATTCCGCGGCACATTCTGTCTGCTGTCCGCCGGACCGTTCCACACACTCACTATACTGTTCATAAAACGTGTCATAATTCATATACCGGGTCACATCCAGTTTTTCCCAGTAATCCATGCCGGCCCGCTTGATCTCTTTTTCATTCAGGCGGAATCCAAACGGCTCGATCAAATGCAGACTTGTGCCGGTTGCGACACAAGTCCGCCCAATATTTCCCGTGTTCGCCGGAATCTCCGGTTGATGTAATACAATATGCATTCCCATTTACCTGTTCGTCAAGCTTTCTCGCTCCTAAGTTTCTCCACAAACCGCTGCAGTCTTCCGATGGCAACTTTCAGATTCTCCAGTGAATACGCATAGGAAATACGAAGGAAACCTTCCCCGCAGTCTCCGAATGCCGTGCCCGGCACCACAGCCACCTTTTCCTCCTGCAAAAACCGGGTGGCAAACTCTTCGCTGGTCATGCCAAACTCCTTGATGCAGGGGAACACATAGAACGCGCCGTAGGGCTCAAAGCATTCCAGCCCCATCTCCTTGAACGCATTCATCAGATAACGGCGGCGCTGATTGTACGCCGTACGCATCTCCTCAATGTCCGCATCCCCTTTCTTCAAAGCCTCCACAGCTGCATACTGGCTAGTGGTGGGCGCACACATGATGGCAAACTGATGAATCTTGGTCATCTGCTTGATGATGTCCGCCGGTCCGCAGGCATATCCCAGTCTCCAACCGGTCATGGCATATGCCTTGGAGAATCCGTTGATCACAAGTGTCCTCTCCTGCATTCCCGGCAGGCTGGCGATGGACACATGCTTCTCCTTGTAAGAAAGCTCCGCATAGATCTCATCGGACATGACGAAAATATCATGCTTGATGATGACTTCCGCAATCGCCTCCAGGTCACTCTTTTCCATGATGGCGCCGGTGGGATTGTTGGGATACGGCAGTACCAAAATCTTGGTCTTGTCAGTGATCGCCGCCTCCAGCTCCTTGGCAGTCAGGCGGAACTCATTCTCCGCCTTCAGATTGATGATCACAGGCTTTGCCCCGGCTAAGATCGCACAGGGTTCATAGGACACATAGCTGGGCTGCGGGATCAGAACCTCCTCGCCCACGCCCGGATTGATCATGGCGCGCAGTCCCATATCGATCGCTTCGGAACCGCCCACCGTGATGAGCACCTGGCTCATCGCATCATAGGCAACATTGTACTTGCGCTTCATATAAGCGCAGATCTCCTGTCTCAGCTCCTTCAGACCGGAGTTGGATGTATAGAAAGTGCGCCCTTTTTCCAGGGAATAAATACCCTCGTCCCGAATGTGCCAGGGCGTGTCAAAATCCGGCTCGCCCACACCAAGGGAGATGGCATCCTTCATCTCGCTCACGATATCAAAAAACTTCCTGATACCCGAAGGCTTCAGCTCTACAACCTGATCTGCTAAAAAGTTTCTCATGGCGTGATCATCTCTCTTTCATCCTCGGATTTCTGGCTGAAGATCGTACCGTGATCCTTGTATTTTTTCAAAATAAAGTGCGTCGCGGTGGAGAGCACCGGCTCTAAGGGCGCCAGCTTGTCGGACACAAAAGTAGAAACCTCTCTGAGCGTCTTTCCCTCCAGGGTCACCAACAGGTCAAACCCGCCGGAGATCAAATACACACTACGCACCTCGGGATACTTATAGATCCGCTCTGCCACATTGTCAAAACCCTGTCCTCTCTGGGGCGTCACACGCACCTCGATCAGCGCCGTCACCTTATCCAGAGACGTCTTCTCCCAGTTGATCAGCGTGTGATAACCGCAGATCACGCCTTCCTCCTCCAGCGCCTGCAGCTCATTCACCACATCTATCTCCTCCACACCCAGGATCACCGCCAGTTCCTTCAGATCGATCCTGCTGTTTTTCTCGATGATCGCCAACAATTCTTCTCTCATTCCTGCTTTCCTCCTGTTTCTTTATCAATTAAAGCATCTCTTAAAGCCTCATATATCGCATCCACATGGGGTCTGTCCAGATACCTGACCTCGTCCTCATTCCGTATGATCCGGTCGTTGCCGTCCGTGGTCCTTCCCACTATGGCCGCCGGGATCCCGGCTTCCTCAAACGCCGTAACAAGCGCTGCGCCATCCGCCGCGGTCATCAGCAGACTTCCGCCGGACAAGAGCTCATAAGGATTTACGTTCAGATAATTGCAGACCTCCACGGTCTCCTGCCGGATCGGCAGTTTCTTCAGATCTATGTTCAGTCCAACGCCCGCACCCTCTGCCAGCTCCCAGAGTCCGGCGAAAATGCCTCCCTCCGAGAGATTATGCATGGTGCACACGCCGGACTTCAGCGCGACTGCGGCCTCCGGTACCGTAGATAAATAGCTTCGGAAATTCGCCGCTTCCTCCGACAGCCAGGCCGGATAACGCTCCGAAATCTTTTCCCTGTGCCGGTTCGCCAGGATCGCTGTTCCCTCCAGACCGATCCATTTGCTGACCACAATGTCCTGCCCCGGTTTCGCCGCCCGCACGGTATGCCAGCCGACGTCAGCCGCCGCATTCGCTGCCGCCAGGATCGCTGCCTCTGGGTCCGCCGCCTTCGCGCCGGACCCATATGCCGTAACCGTCACAAAAATCTCCCGCACTGCCGCCGTGACCTGCGCATCCGCCTGTGCAATCTGCATCCCATGCAGGCCGCAGAACGCCTCCGCCTCCTGCATCAATCCCTTCAGCTGCGGTTCCTCCGCATCCTCAGGCAACAGGATCCGCATGGTCGCCGCCACGGGCTCCGCGCCCCGCGCCGCCAGAGTATTCGCACATTTCTGTAAAAGATCCTCCACCGGAAAAAGGGAAATCCTGCCGTCCTGCGCACAGGCAACAAGAGCATCGGAAAGCGAAAAAATGGCGCAATCCTCCCCCGGACCTGCACCATTTATCACTTCCTGCCGCTTTGTCTTTATCGGTTGTAGGATGGAACGTCTGAAGACGTTCTCTGTCACTTTCCCTGTTTTCATGGACAACTCCTGTTTTCATGAACAACCCTGTTCACGTAGGATCAATCATCGTCGTCTTCCACTTCCACCACCTGAGGCGTGGTGAGTGCCGCGATCACACCTTTTACATGATCGATATTTCCTGTGTCGATCGCTGCCATGATCTCATTATACGCAGTCGGATTGTCGGTGGCAACCCCAACTGTAGCGCTTCTGGGCGATACTTTATAATTGCTGCTGTTCACCATCTCGCGGCTGACTTCCTTGCCGTTTTCCTTTACCCCCTTCCACAGCTGTGCCTTGTATCCGATATGCGCACCTTCCGTCGCGATATAGCCGATCGGCTGTCCGCCGTCCGCATAGATCGTATCTGTCTCGGGATTGATGACCTGCAGAATCTTACTTTCATAATGGACCTCACGGTTTGCATCTCTGGTCTCCTTGCCATAGATGGTAAACGTGATCTTCTTTCCCTCTGTATAGCCCTCAATATAGATCGGTGTATCCAGATTATTGACAAATTTAAAGTCCTTACCTGCGCTCTCGGCGATGGCTGCATCCGCGGAAGGATCCACATAAGTCACGATCATGGAGTGATTATGCCGCTCCGTAACCTCCAATTCCGCCTGCAGCACCGCATTGTAGAGCGTTGTAGAAACCTGACAGATGCCTCCGCCCAGGCTGTTTACCACTTTTCCGTTCATATAGGAACCTGCCAGATAATAACCGTTGGCCTTGGAAAAAGGAGCCACCGTTTCATAAGTGGAAAACTCATCCCCCGGATAGAGCAGTGTTCCGTTGATCAGACGACATCCGTTCTCCACATTCGCACTTCTGGATAACCCGGAAGTACTGTAAGAAGTGGTAAAGCTTCCCAGTACATCCGTCAGCTGAGCCAGCTCCTCCACACTGCCCTGGGGCTTGCTTACCATAACCGCCAGTGCAATCGTGCAGGGCTTTGCATCCCAATCCTTTGTGAGATACTCGTATACCTCGTCAATGGAAGCCTCCACATCCAGCACACGGCCTTCCTGCCCGTCGGTGTATGTAAACGTCCCATCCTCATTTCGCTTCATGGAAACATTGACCGCTTTCTGGTCAAATTTCATACATTCATCGATCAGGATCCCATTGATCTTTTCCACGTCAAAATCCAGCAGAATGTCATATACATACGGCTCATATTCCAGATCCTTCAGAATCTTATACCGCTCAATCACATTCCCCTTACTGCCAAATTCCAGCGCCTCATCCACGAGATCCGGATTCTTCCAGGAGACGCCCAGTTCCCCTGCGGTCACCTTCACCTGGTTGCCGTTTCCCGCATCCAGCGTGATCTCTGTCGTCTTCAGCCTGTTCACATATGCATCTATGGCCGCCTGCGCCTCTGCCTCATTTTTGCCGGACAGATCAATGTCTTCCGCATAAATACCGGCCTTGATGGTGTCTTCGGTCTCTGCCGCCTTCACCTCTGTCCCGAGACATAGGAACGCAGCCAACAGTCCAAGCGCCCAGCCGGCCGTTTTTCTCACCTTTTTCATAACACGCACTCCTACCCTGAATACCATTTGAATTAAAACGTAAAATATGCTACAGTGGAAAGTACCATAGCAAGTACCAACAGGATGATGATAACAGAAGAAATGCGCTGTTTAGCTTTCTTATTGTGAAAATGAAACATACCCTTACCTCACTCCTTGCAATCAGCAGACTGCTCTGCCTTACCCTGATCAATCTGAAAGGATATTATATATGAAATTCTACGTTTTGGCAAGTTTAATTGTATTTATCTGGATCATTGGACACAATCTTCGAAAATCCAAGCGCATTCAGAGCGAAGCGGAAGCCCGCTTTTGGGAGCGGGAACGCCTTGCCAACGAGACCCGTCGCAAACCCCTGGACAATCTGGATTACGTCAGGATCCCTCTGGAAGAGCTGCCCTTGCATCTCCTGGAGGACAACGAGCAGGTTGCCGGCTGCCTGCAGATCATCAACGAACTGTCCCTGCAGCCCATCGTCAACCTGACCGGCTACACCAATACCGATCTCAAGCTGGAATACGGCACCGCCAATATCACCGTCCTGACCGAATACGACCAAAGCTACACCCTGTTGGTGAACACGCTGCAGACCTGGGCGAAGCTGCTCTATGACGCCGGTTACGTGGAGGAGACCCGGAAAATTCTGGAATTTGCCGTCTCCACCCGCACGGATGTGACCGCTTCCTATGACCTGTTGGCGGACATCTATCTGCAGGACGCCGCTCCGGAGAAGATACAGACCCTCTTAAGCACCGCGGAAAACCTGAATTCCCTAAGCAAACAGGTCATTCTGCGTCATCTGCAGGAGAAACTGCCCCAAGCTGCCCCGTCCTGATCTGATTCTCCAGGCGGCTTGCCTCGCTTTTGGTCATACGTTCCACATCTATGTCCAATTCTATTTTATGCTGCCTGATCAGATGATAGATCAACTTTTTTTGATGATTGGTCGCGGGGATATCTCTCTTGATTTCCGCCTGCAGCTTCTTCGGCACAAACAGATTGCCGGTCCCCTGATGCTCCGCACATTCCTTTTCGTAAAACAATTCCAAAAACTTCTGATACAGAAAATGCGTTGCCTTTGCATCCTCCGCTGCCCGATGCGCCTGATGCGGGATCTGATAATATTGGCAGAGATAATCCAGATTGCGGTGCTCCAGATCCGCCAGATATTTCCGCGCGATCAGGAGCGTATCAATCCCGTTTTTCTCAAAAATCTGCCTGTTGTCAACAGCCGCTTTCTTCAGAAATTTATAATCAAACATCACGCTGTGTCCCAGGATCGGCAGATCCCCCATAAACTCATAGAGCCACGGCAGGATCTCTTCTATATAAGAAGCTTCCTCCAGATCCTCATCACGGATCCCGGTAAGCGATACAATGGCATCGCTCAGTTTCCTCCCCGGATTGATAAAACTTTGAAACGTATCTGTGATCTGACCGTTCTCAACCTTCACGGCGCCGATCTCTATGATCTTGTCCAGCTTGGGGCTTAGCCCTGTGGTTTCCAAATCTATGCTGATATAATCCTGTATCATATTGACTCCTATCTCCCCTGCGGGTCTGCCGCAATGATCTGTATCTGCGCCTCATAGTTCAGCGGGTTCCGCTTCTGATAATCAAACAGGACAAAATACGGAAGCGCTTCCCCCGGATTGTCCTGCTCTTTCAGGCCGGCCTGGCGCAGACGCTGCATTGCTTCCGCATCCCATACAGGATAAGAAAATGGCTCCAGATGGGTCATGCGGCTCATCTGCTTCCAGTCATGATCCGCATAGGCAGGCAGATAGCGATGGGTCGCCTCCTCCCTCTGATAAAAGGCGCGGATCTGCTCCCGGACTCCCTCGTCCTCCCTTGTGTCCCGGGCAAAATCCGGTCTGCTCTTCGCATTTTCCCGCAGGTACACATCAAACGTCAGAAGCTCCCGATAACAATCCCCATAAGCGACGTCATACTTCAGCGCAAACTGCAGCAGGATCTCATAGCGGTAACCTCTGGCGGGATTCTGCACAAAATAACCGTTCGCCTCGTAATCGTCCGCCAATGCCTCATACATGGCAAAAGGACTCTCGAAGGCCTGCTCCAGAAACGGCAGCACTGCGGTAAACTGGCCACTGTTGTAATACAGCTCCACCATCTCCTCAATCCGTTTGAGCCGCAGCACCATCTCATAGGGCAGCCACTTTGTATACAGCACCTCGTAGGGCGGCTCACTCAGATATCCGATGCCGTACTCTTCGGCCCGCTGTTCCATGGGCGAACCCTTCAATACCTTCAAAAATCCCAGCTGCAGCTGATCCGGCCGCATAGCATAAACCCGGTTAAAGGAGCAGATAAAACTGTCATAATCCTCATAGGGCAGTCCCGCGATCAGATCCAGGTGCTGATGAATGTTCCTGCCCGCACGGATCGCCGCCACAATGCGCTCCAGCCGGTCCACATTCATCACCCGGTCGATGGCCCGGATCGTCTCCGGATTTGTGGTCTGCACGCCGATCTCCAGCTGTGCCAGCCCCGGCCGGAACCGATTTAACAGCGCGATCTCATCCTCCCGCAGAATATCCGCGGAAATCTCAAAGTGAAAATTCGTCACCCCGTTGTCATGCTCGTAAATATACTGCCAGATAGCCATGGCGTGCGCATGATCACAGTTGAATGTGCGGTCGATAAACTTGACCTGCTTCACCTTGTGGTCCAGAAAAAACTGCAGCTCCCGCCGCACGATCTCCATGTCGCGCAGACGGACTTTCTTGTCAATGGAAGACAGACAATAACTGCAGTGGTACGGACAGCCTCTGCTGCTCTCATAATACAGAATTTTATTGGAAAAGGTGTCCAAATTTTCGTACAAAAAAGGAATCCAGCTCAGATCCGTCAGCGCCCTGGGCGCCGTGTAGCCCCCGGGCAGACATAAACCCGCGATATCCTCCAACCGCCTGTCCGCAACCTCTCCAGAAGACTCCCCGGCCTCATTCCTTCGTCCGTTCTCAGATCCGCCCACATACCATCGGACCAGCTCCCGGAACGTCTCCTCCCCTTCGCCGACCATCACGCCGCGCACCTGGGCAAACGAATTCAGCGCCCCCGGCGCATCATAGCTGACCTCCGGTCCTCCCAGCCAGATATCCGTCTCCGGCAACAGCTTTTTCAGCTCCACGATCAGCCTCCGGATCATATTCCAATTCCAGATATAGCAGGAAAACCCCACTGCATCCGGCTTTCTTCCGTACAGATCCGCCAGGATCTCCTGCATCTGCTGATTGATGGTATACTCCGCCAATTCAATATACGGCCGCATCTCATCGCCGGCGTAGGCGCGCAGACTGTAGATCGCCGGATTGGAATGTATGTATTTTGCATTCACCGCTGCCAATAAAAACTTCATGTGCCTCCCTCCGCGGGCCCTTCTGTGTATTTATGCCCGGTTATTTCACCACATAACCCTCCGCATCGAACTGTAATCCAAATCCTTCACTGTATTGATTCACGCGCTCCAGGATCCGTTTGGCCTCCTCCCCTGCCGCCGGCGTTGGCCTGTAATCATTCCGCTCCGGCGTGGAGGAAATACTGCAGGGAATGATCCGGAAATCCGTCTCTTCCTGCCTTTCCCCGTCCACAAAAGTAAAAGTCTGCTGCGCGATCATGGTGTCCTTGTCGGAGGGATTGCGGTTCGCCCCGAAACAGAAATTGCCGAGACTGTAGATGATATATTTCCCCTGATATTGTTCCACGCCCTGCAGCACATGGGGGTGATGCCCCAGCACAAGATCCGCGCCCCAGTCGATACACTGCTTTCCGAATTTCTGCTGATAGCCGGTGGGATAAAGATCCTTCTCAATCCCCCAGTGGCAGCAGGCAAGGATAATGTCCGCCTGCTCCTCCTGCAGCCTGGCGATCCCGTCCTGCATCATCTTTTCCACCTCCCGGCTTTGACTGAGCGCATTCACGCTCACATAGCCAATCCGGATCCCCTTTGTCTCATAGATACCGATATTTTTATCATAGGCATAAACAATACCCTCGGCCTCCACCGCAGCCACCGTGTCCGCCGAACCGGTTTCCCCGAAGTCCAGCCGATGGTTATTTGCCATGCTGACCGCCTCCACGCTGCCATAGGTCAGGATCCTGGCATATTCCGGATCCCCCTTGATATTGTAAGTGCGCCCCGAAGCCGCCGCATCCGAATCGGTGAGCACCCCCTCCAGATTGACGATCGTCATATCATCCCGGGAAAAAATATCATACACATTTTCGAAAAAATAGCGTTCGGAATCCACGGTTCCATACATCTCCCGAAACGAATTCGTGTAGATCTGTCCCACATAATTTCCCATGGTGACGTCCCCCACAGCGGAGATGGTGATCGTGACAACCTCCGGCTCCGGTACGACCTCCTCCGGCTCTGTCGGCTCCGAGGGCAGGATCGGAATGACGATCTCTTCCGGCACAATCGTCCGCATCTGCGGCGTTTCCTGCTCCGATGCACTGCAGCCGCACAGTCCGGTCAGACTAAACAGTAGGATCCCCCCTATTCCAAAACAGTTTTTAATCCTCATGTTCTGTGTTTTCCTTTTTTCTCTCGTACAATAACGCACGGAGATATTTTCTGTTGGCGTCAAAATCCACTTCCAGCACCGCCATCTTCCGTATCGTCACATCCCGATACGTGCCCTCCAGCGGGATACTGCCATGCTCCATATCATACTGCAGCAGAAACGGCGCAATCAATGTCAGTCTGTAGCACTCCCAGGCCGTCAGATTCGTGGTCAGGTTGGGCAGCAGTCCGTTTTCCAATGTGCGGGGGTGCAGAAGCGCCTTGGGCAGCCGATGCACCACCTCTGCCAGCACCTTCCGCTGCCGCTCCGTGCGCCCGAAATCCGTGCCCATATACCGGTTTCTGGTATAAGCCAGTGCCTGCGGACCGTTCAGATGCACCATCCCGTCCGACAGATCCTCCAGATAATCCGTGCCGAATGCCTTCCCCGTAAGTTCATTATACTCGTTCAGGTAACCGTTCACCAGTTGTTTCTCCCCGGAGGAAAGCTCCAGGTCCACGCCACCTACCGCATCCACCAGATTTGCAAAAGCCTCAAAATTCACCTGCACATAGCGGTTCACCGTAATCCCCAGATTTTGCTCCACCGTATTTAACAACAGCTCGGCACCCCCATAGGAATATGCCGCGTTCAGACGGTTTCCCGAATGGTCTGGTATCTCCACATACATATCCCGCAGCAGAGAAGTCATGGCGATCGTCTTAGTCCGCGTGCTGATCGACAACAGGATCATGGCATCCGAGCGTCCGTCTTCCCCGTTTTCCCTGGAATCATTCCCGATCAGCAGGATATTGATGACCCCGTCCTCCTGCAGCGGCTCCCCCTTCAGACTGGCTATCTCGTGATAATTCATCTTACCGTACGCGTGATTTACCACCGCATACAGCCCCGCCAGCAATAACAGGAGCACCAGGAACAACTTGATCGCAAACCTTTTGAGTCCGCCTCTGCGCTTCTCCCTGCGCACCTGCTTTTTTACTTCCTTCCTGACTACCTTTTGCATTTCTTTTGGTTCTTGTTTTACACTGATCCTGAGACTCTGTTGCCCATCGTCCTTTGCATCCCAGTCTTCCGACGGATCTTCCTCCCAAAAATCAATATCTTTCGAATTTTTCTTCATAATAAACTCCTCGTAATTCTCACTTTCGCGACATTCGGCGAAAAAAACACCACGGAGAAGCCCCCGTGGTGTATCTTGCTGTTCGTGTCTCAATCGTGCAGCGTAAAGAAATTCATTTCCTTATGCAGCTCTCTTGCCAGATCCTGCAGATCCGCAGCGGACTGGCTGATCACGGAGAAGGTCGCATTCAACTCCTCCATGGAAGCATTGGTCTGCTCGGTGGCAGCCGCATTTTCCTCGGAGATTGCGGACAGGTCTGTGATGATCTCCAACAGACTGTTCTTTGCATGATTCAGATTGCCAATCTGTGCGTTGATCTCCACAGCGGAGCTTGTCACATGATTTACGCCGACTTCCATCTCATGCATATCAGTTCTGGTGGAATCCAGCTGCTGATTCTGAATCTCGAAGTTGTGGCTCAACTCGTCAACCGTCTTCACACTCTTCTCGGATTCCTCAATCAGCTTGGTAACGATATTATTGATCTCTACGGTAGCCTGCTGGGACTGATCCGCCAGGGAGCCGATCTCCGTTGCCACAACTGCGAAGCCTCTGCCGGCCTCACCCGCTCTTGCCGCCTCGATGGAAGCGTTCAGTGCAAGCAGATTGGTCTGGGACGAAATGCTTGTGATCAGATCCGATGCAGCGGAAATATTCTTAACCGCCTCGTTGGTGGAATTGATTTGATGATCAATGACCTTCATGGACTCTACAACCTCAGCGTTCTGACTGAGCAGCTGCTGCAATGCGTTCATTGCGTTCGTGCATGCATTCTTCATATTCTCGGCAAACTCGCTCATCTCATTGACACGCTCTGTGATCTCCTCAATGGTCGCACCGATGTCACCGGTATCATGCGCCGCCTGCTCCACGCTCTCGGCCTGGCTGACAGCACCCTTGGAGATATCCTCCATCGCCATGGTAACCTGCTGGGATGCCTCGGAAGCCTGCTCAGAAGAATCGGAAAGCACCGTTCCGTCATTCGCCACGCTGTCTGCCAACTTCAATGTCGTATGTATTACCTCGCCTAACTCATCGTCAATCTTCTTGATGCAATCCGCAATCTCACCCAGCTCATCCTTACGGGAAAGGGCATCCTCATGAATATCGATTCCCAGATCGCCTTTTGCCAGGTGCTCAAGAGAAACCGTAATCTCATCAATAATATGATCGATAGCCTTCACCTTGATCACACTATAGATAATCGCCGCCACGATGAATGCGATGGACACCAGGATCATGATCATGATATCTTTCTTATCATCACCCGCATGCTGTGCCGCCTCCTCGATCAATGCGCTGGCAATGATCGTCAGAATAATAGACACCGCTGCAATCAGTCCGCAGGAAACCGCCATCATTCGAATCACAAATCTCTGTTTTCTCTCCATAGTATTCTCCTTATACCTCTATATTTTGTACCTCTGACTTATTCTGCTACCATATAGAGAATTGTCTCCACACCTACAGTGTCAAGGGTTTACATAGTTAAAATTATACCCTTTTCAGGACTTAAAATCAATCTCTAAAATAAAAATATTGCTTTTCTAAAAACCACTGGTTTCCATATATTTAATGTGATATAATATGAAATAATGCAAAATCATGAAATCTATACAAGTGCAAAGGAGTGCCATGGGAACAGAAAAAACAAGACCGCTGATCCTGATCACAGATGACTCCGACATCAACCGCATGATCTTAGCCGACATGCTGGAAGATGACTATGATATTCTGGAAGCGGAAAGCGGCAAGGAAGCCATAAGAATTGTAAATGAAAAGAGAAATGCCATCGATATCATCCTGTTGGACTGTGTCATGCCGGATATGGACGGTTTCGAGGTTCTGGCGGAACTGGAGCGCAACTGGGCCAAGGAGGATATCCCTGTCATCATGATCTCCGCTGAAAGTGACCAGAGCTTCATTGTAAAAGCTTATCAGCTCGGTGCTCTGGACTATATCTGCCGTCCGTTCAACGCGGTGATCGTGCGCCACAGAGTGGACACCATCATGCGCATGCATCTGAAGGAACAGCATCTGGCGAACGTTGCCACCTCCCAGATCATGGACAAACATGTCAACAACCACATGATGATCAATATCCTGAGCAGTATCGTGGAATTCCGGAACGGCGAAAGCGGCCAGCACATTCTCCACGTGCAGAATCTGACGGATATGCTCATGCGGGAGCTGCTGCGGGTAACGGACAAATATCCTCTGACAGACGATGAAATGTCCATGATCCCCACCGTAGCCGCGCTGCATGATGTGGGCAAAATCTCCATCCCTTATCATGTGCTGAACAAGCCCGGCAGATTTACGGAAGAGGAATTCAACCTCATGAAGACACACACCACGATCGGTTATGACATGCTCACCGAGCTTCCCGCCTATCAGAAAGACCCCCTGATCCGCATGGCCGGTCAGGTATGCCGCTGGCACCATGAACGCTATGACGGCAAAGGATACCCCGACGGACTGGTGGGCGACGAGATTCCGATCGCAGCACAGCTGGTTTCCATCGCCGATGTATATGATGCCCTGACCAGCGAGCGCTGCTACAAAGAGGCATACTCCCATGAGAAGGCCATGCAGATGATCAACAACGGCGAATGCGGCACATTCAATCCGATCTTATTACAGTGCCTGAACAATCTGGGTGACAAAATACCTGAGATGCTGGATAACAGCAGCGCCGAAGAAATGTTCCGCGAGGATATTTACCGTATCATTGAAAACACGCTGCGCGCGCCTCAGCACCGTCGCCAATAAAACAATTCACTCATCCACTGAACGGAGGACCTGAAATATGACCATTGAAGAATTATACAAAGCATCCGGAGACGATTACAACGAACTTTTGGGCAGACTGTTCAATGCCAAACTCATCGAGAAGCTGGTAAAAAAATACCGCGACGACCAGAATTACAAACAGCTCTGCGACGGCGTTGCCCAAAAAGACCGCGAGAAGGTCTTCACCGCTGCCCATACCATCAAGGGTCTCGCCTTGAATCTGGGCTTTGGCCGACTTGCCCAGACAGCCACCGAGCTGACCGAGGCCACCCGGAACAGCTACCCGGACAACGTACCCGAGCTGTTTGCTGCCGTACAGAAAGAACAGGACAATATTCTGGCACTGATCGACAAGCTGGATTGATCTGATTCCGAAAAATAAAAACCAACCAGGACTTTCTCCGTATTCCGAACCGGAGAAAGTCTTTTTTATTCCTGTTTTTATTCCTGAGCGCCCAGACAAAATTGCTACTGTACAAAAACCACGCCAAATGATATAATTTATCAATGATATAATTTATCATTTGATATGTTAATTTATTATCGATCAGAACCAAAAGAAATAAATCATACCAAAAAGGTGTATAAGGAGGTTAATTACATGATTTATTCAACAGAAGTAAAAGGTATGTGCCCGGTACATCAAGGCGTACATCATGGCGCTGCACCCATCCCGGAAGAGGCAAAATGGGTGAAATCCAAGGAAGTAAAGGATATTTCCGGCTACACACACGGTATCGGCTGGTGTGCTCCCCAGCAGGGCTGCTGTAAGCTGTCCCTCAACGTAAAAGACGGTATCATCCAGGAAGCACTGGTTGAGACCATCGGCTGCTCCGGCATGACGCATTCCGCTGCTATGGCTGCGGAGATCCTTCCCGGACTGACCGTTCTGGAAGCACTCAACACCGACCTTGTATGTGACGCTATTAATACCGCTATGAGAGAGCTGTTCCTTCAGATCGCTTACGGCCGTACCCAGAGTGCATTCTCTGAGGATGGTCTGCAGATCGGCGCAGGTCTGGAAGATCTCGGTAAGGGAACCAGATCCATGATCGGTACAACCTACGGTACTCTGGAGAAGGGACCTCGTTATCTGGAACTCACCGACGGTTACATAACGGAACTTGCTCTGGATGAGAACGATGAGATCATTGGCTACAAGTATGTAAACTTCGGCAAGATGATGGACTTCATCAAGGCCGGCAGCGAGCCTGCTGAGGCACTGAAGAAGGCATCCGGTCAGTACGGCCGCGTAGCTGACGCTGTGAAACTGATCGATCCCAGAAAAGAATAATAACCGAAGGAGGATATAGAAATGGCTTTATTTGAGTCTTATGAAAGAAGAGAAAAACAGATCCTTGCCAAACTGAACGAGTATGGGATCGGATCGATTGAAGAGGCTGAGAAGATCACAAAAGATGCAGGTCTTGACGTTTACCACATGGTAGAGAATATTCAGCCCATCTGCTTTGAGAACGCGAAGTGGGCATACACCGTAGGCGCTGCCATTGCCATCAAGAAAAACTGCCGCAAGGCTTCCGAGGCTGCTGCTGCCATCGGCGAAGGCCTTCAGAGCTTCTGCATTCCCGGTTCCGTAGCTGACCGCCGTAAGGTTGGTCTGGGACATGGCAATCTGGGCAAGATGCTTTTGGAAGAGGATACGGAGTGCTTCGCATTCCTGGCAGGCCACGAGTCCTTCGCAGCTGCGGAGGGCGCCATCGGTATTGCAGAGAAGGCAAACAAGGTTCGTCAGAAACCTCTGCGCGTTATCCTGAACGGTCTCGGCAAGGATGCTGCACAGATCATCTCCAGAATCAACGGATTTACTTATGTTGAGACAGAATATGACTACTTCACCGGCGAGTTGAAGGAAGTATACCGCAAGTGCTACTCCAAGGATGAGAAGAGCCCCAGAGCGCTTGTAAACTGCTACGGCGCAAACGACGTACAGGAAGGCGTTGCCATCATGTGGAAGGAGAACGTGGACGTATCCATCACCGGTAACTCCACCAA
>ODAI013150537.1_pt1 | contig 29491 bp, 28 predicted proteins | sample 1539321 | NCBI WGS metagenome assembly ODAI01 (sample SAMN02144231, study PRJEB22623) | gut metagenome | biome: sheep rumen | host: Ovis aries | place: New Zealand
TGAGTGCAAGATTTAACATAATTATGCTCCTCTGCGGTGAAAAGTGGGCTGTCCAGCCAGTTCAAGTGCCATTTTCTTATCCACTACAATCTTTCGACCAATCTGGGTGATGGCTTTCTTGATTCTACCGCTCTTCTTGATGCGGTTGGCTGTTGGCAGGCTGCAATGGAACAACTCTGCTATTCCTGCAATGCCATACACATACTTGTCGTTGTCCTCAGCCAGCTTTTCTTCCATGCTGTCTTCATTTGCAGCCTTGATAAGCTGAATAAATTCGATTCCGCTCATTTCTCCAATTGTCTTTTCTAATAATTCGTCTGTTACCTGACACATATCTTTTATTATATTTTATGTGGCTTATGGTACATGATAAAGCCTGTTATTTAATCTTTCCCCAAACTGATGTACCGAAGTGGGGGAGGCTCCTTGTAGAGTCCCGGGATGTCTGCTGAGAAGCCAGCCCTCACTAAGTTTGGTACGCTACGATAATATTAAAGAGGAAAAATTAAAGTGCTCGTAACGACAATGCAAAGGTAATACAAAATTTCAAATAACCTCACTGGATAATGGATAATTTTACTTGCGATCACATATATCCAGTAAGGTGTCAGGGCTAAAACTCATTGAATTTCTCCATGGCTTTGGCCTTAATGTCGTCTGCCACGTCAATGTATGGCTTCATTGCTTTGTAATCGCTATGCCCAGTCCACTTCATGACTACCTGGGCAGGAATACCCAGCGACAGCGCATTACAAATGAACGTCCTACGACCGCAATGGGTGCCGATAAGCTTATATTTCGGCTCCACCTTGTCAATACGTTCATTTCCTTTATAGTAGGTCAGACGTATTGGTTCATTGATCTTCGCCAATTTACAGAGGTCGTGAAGGTAGGTGTTCATCTTCTGGTTGCTAATGACAGGCAAAACCTTATAGTCCTCAAACTCTGCATCCTTGTATTTCTCCAAGATGGCTCTGCTGTACTTGTTCAGTTCAATGGTCAGACTATCCGTAGTCTTTACCGTAGTAATCTCAATACGGTCTTTCTTTACATCGCTTTTGCGCAAGTTTGACACATCGGAATATCTGAGTCCCGTATAGCAACAAAAGAGGAACACGTCACGCACACGCGATAAGTAGTTCTGCTCTGCAGGAATCTCGCATTGCTCCAGCATAGTAAGTTCTTCTCGTGTCAGGAAAATCACCTTCTTCTGGGTGCTCTTCAATTTTGGTTTGAAGGTCTCGAAAGCCCGATTCTCATGGTAGCCACGATGGTAGCACCACCGCAAGAACCATTTCAGAAATGACATCTGCTTGCCGATGGTACTGTTCTTCATGTTCTTTTTCAGGCGAAGGAACTCAACGTATGCAAGCAACCCGTCATCATCGAAGAAATCAAAGGAAAGGCTCTTCTTAAAAGCCTTCAAATGATTCTCCATTGCATGGAACTTCTCATAGGTAGCTTCCGTCCAATCGTTCTGCCTACCGTTGACCTTAATAAATTCCTTGAAAGCGTCCCAGAATATGTTTTTCTCATGCGCTGTCACCTGTTTGTCTATGTCATCAACATACCCGTTTTCGTCACTTTTCTGACTGATTCGTTCGTTGAAGTCGGCCTTGACCTGCTCACGGGTAGGCATCTGTTCCATGAATTCATACTTGTGGAACACCTTGATAATCTCTGCTTTCAGGTAGTCCAGATAGTCGTTGATTTCGCTTGCAGTCTGCATCGCCTGATTCATACCCGTAGCCCGCTGATTTACAGCGTCCCACTTGTCTGCATCGGTTCTGTAGCCAGTAAAGAAGTCAATACGGCTACTGTTAAACGTCACACGCATACGGATTGGAATATTTTCCAATTGCAGTTGGTCGTTTCGTTTTTTCTTTGTAACTTTGCCCTTAATTTCGAGCGAGAAAGTAATATTCTTCTTAATTAGCATATCTTATTGGAGTTAAATGTTACCCCCAAAATTACCCCCAAAAATTTAGATACGCAAATTATCTCGAAGAAATTTCTTTTTACTGAATACATCGAAAAAGTCCCTGTTTATAGGGCTTCCGAGAAGAGTGATGATATTTCCTGAGACTTCAAAAACGGTTGTGATAGGTTCAAAAATATCCCTCTCTCTCTGCCGATAAATCCGCATAACAAATTGATTATCAATAAGTTATGCTGATTTTCTGTTTCTTCATTACCCAAAATCAGACCCAAATCTCGTCCAAAACTCGGAGAATTCTGAAAATGACGATTCCTAAACTATCCAAGGAGATGTTAAAGTATGTATCTGATAAACAGATAGGTGGCCCTATGTGCATGCCCCAGATGACGTTTCCTAACGTCTTCATTGGTCTGATTTAGATGACAACAGCCGTTCCGCTGGTGGCTACCATGAGCATAGAGCCATTGGCTCCAACAGTCTCATAGTCGATGTCGATGCCTACGATGGCATTGGCTCCAAGAGCCTGAGCACGCTGCATCATCTCCTGTATAGAGGTGTCCTTGGCTTCAGCAAGTACTTTCTCGTAACTTCCTGCACGGCCTCCTACGATGTCGCGGATACCTGCAAAGAGGTCTTTGAACATATTAGCACCAATAATAGTTTCGCCAGTCACAATACCCTTGTATTCGCGGATTGTGTGACCTTCAATCTGTGGGGTTGTTGATAGTATCATAATCGTTATTTTTTAAAGTTTCTATCTGTTAGACGTTTGAACGAGGTGAAAAGTTGCAGATACGATGAGCTTTCATGTCATTTCTTCGTATATTTCACCATAACAATTTCGTATGAGTTCTATATTCATGTGATCGTATAATCGTTGCCATAAATTACGTTATCGTTCTTTTGTTAATCTATAAACTGCCAATGTTCTGATACGCTAATCGTTCTATCTCCCTTTTGGCAGTAAGCGGCATCTGGTTGAATGCATCACCCGAGGCCAGATAGATAATGCCGCAATAGGAGAAGCCATGCTTGACGATGTTGTGCTGCATGATTTTGTTATCCCGATGGGTGTCTATGCGAATGTTTGTGTCATGCGAGAAACAGAAATCCATGATGCTGCTGAATATGCCGTGAACATCAGGATAGCTGGCAATCCTATGGACTACATGGTAAGACTGGCTGTCATCAAGCCATTCCCCGTCATATATATGATAGTAGGTAGGCTCTGGCGATGGCAGGAAAGCAAAGTAGCCAACCACCCTTCCCGCATCCTCCACCACAAAGGCCCCGTTTCTCTCCATGTCAGCAGTGATGGCAGCCTCGGACGGGTAGTTCCCCTCCCACTGGTGCATGTTCCCGGACTGCCGCATAATCTTCTTGGCGGCCTCTATGACCTTCATAATATCAGCCATGTCCGACGGTATGGCTTCTCTGATTATCCTCTTCATGCTCTTTCGTGTTCTAAACAGCTACAAAAATACTCATTTTTCAACAAAAAAATGTCAAAAAAACACATCTTCATGTAAAAAAAGGAAGCTTTTTCCCGTTTTTATATAATTTTGTAGGAAAAAACCAGCAAAAACTATGAATCAAAGGCTATTCAGTATGCTCGTCGCCATCCTGCTCCTCAGCGGTGCGACCAACGTCAGGGCACAGTACCCCGACACGTTCTTTACTGATGAGACACGTCCCAATCCGTTGTACTTCCTGTACGATCCCCCCGTTAATTCGAAGACCCCCGATGGTGAGTTCTACAACGACTGGTGGTACTACGAGTGGGGCAAGACCCAGCGGGAGTACAGCTATGCCGTGTGGGACGAGGACGCTGAACTGATGAGTGAGGAGGAGTTGGGCGTCTATAACGATGTGATGGGTATTGAGGTTGGCGACAAGGCGCCTGAGATTATCCAACTGGCCCGACGTGCCGTCAACGATGTTGTCCGTGCCAACAAGATGGCCAAGAACCACTTCAAGCGCGTGCGTCCCTTTGCCTTCTATTGCGAGCCGTCTATCGCTCCTGAGAAAGACGAGCACCTGTCCCAGACGTGGAGCTACCCCTCTGGACATACTGCCCGTGGCTGGATGTTCGCCCTCGTGCTTGCATCCATTGCTCCCGAACGTGCTGAAGCCATTGCTGTCCGTGCCAATGCTTTTGCCATGAACCGCGTCATCTGCGGTCACCACTGGAAGAGCGACATCGATGCCGGTAAAATCGAGGCCTCAGTCATCTTCGCAGCTATCACGGGTACTCCGGAATATCAGGAGCAGTTGCAGAAGGCCCGCGCCGAGTATGAGAAGATTGCCTATCCCGACGAGCCTGCATCAGTGCCTAAGACGCTCAGCGAGAAGTCGAAGGCCGATGGTCAAATCTACGACATGCAGGGACGTAAACTGGAATCGCTGCCAGTCCATGCTCCCTATATCCACAACGGACGCAAAATTATGAAATGATGTCAAGGACAAATTGTTGATTTTTTTAGTTAAAACACTCGCTTGTCGCTTCAGAGCTTCTTTTTGTTCCCTCCCCAGGTAATTATTCCTCGTGCACTAGGAAAATTTTGCGCGCTGCCCAGGGCGGAAAAATTATCTCCTTATTGACAATGCAAAGGTACAAAAAAGAGTTATGCAAACCTGATTATTTCTGTAAAACTTTTTAACCGTTCCTGTTGTGCCTAATCTCACCTGTGCGCTTTTCGTACCAAGACATTTGGAGAAATAGTTTGGCGTATTCTAAATATTAGTACTGTTATATGAATTCTTCTGGCCACGGGTCGAAGTCCAGTTCGAGTTCTACCCATTGCTGCTGCTTGTTGGCACCTAGGCCAGCAGCCTTCTCGTTGTTGGTAGAGAGGTTTCCGGGATTTGATACACCCAGGCCTAGAAGGCGGATGGGACGGGATTGGTAGTCGACGCCTTGCATGAGTTGTTCGGCTAAGGGCAGGATCTCGTCCTGTGTGCGTAGAATGTGGCTGGCCGTCATGCTGCGCGTTATCTGGTGGAAGTCTTGGGAATGGTTGTCCTGCCAAGTGTGTGCAAACTTTATCTTCATGGTAAGGGTTCGTCCTTCGAAGCTGTTCTTGGCGATGCGCCTGACCAGTTCTTCTACGGTGTGGCGGATGCAGGTCGTCACGGCATCGGCGTCGTTGATGTCGGTCTCGAAGGTGTGTTCGCAACTGACGGATTTCCGCTCCCATTCGGAGATGACAGGTCGCTTGTCGATGCCTCGCGAGAAGTCGTAGAATGTCTGACCCATCTTGCCGAACTCCTGTGTGAGTCGGATGAGCGATAGTCTTCTGAGGTCGGAGCCTGTAAACACGCCCATGCGGTGCATCTTCTCCGCGGTCTTCTGTCCGATGCCCCATATCTTCTCTATTTTCAGTTGTGAGATGAAGTCGAGGGCGCGGTCAGGGTGAATCACTGTCAGGCCGTTGGGCTTGCGCCAGTCGGAGGCAATCTTCGCCAGGAACTTGCAATAGCTTACGCCTGCCGATGCTGTCAATCCGGTGGTTTCGTAGATGCGTTGCTTGATTTCCCGGGCTATGTCAACGCCCAGAGCGATACCTTTCTTGTTTTCTGTCACATCGAGAAAGGCTTCGTCCAGGGAGATGGGCTCTATCAGGTCGGTGTAGTCGTGGAAGATCTCGTGGAGTTGGGCAGACACTTCCTTGTATCGTTGGAAGTGGGGCTCCACGATGATGAGCTGCGGACATAGTCGCTTGGCCACCTGGATGGACTGTGCTGAATGAACGCCATAGCGACGGGCTTCGTAGCTGGCTGTTGACACTACGCCACGTTCGGCATCATGTCCCACGGCTATCGGCTTGCCCTTCAGTTCGGGATTGTCGCGTTGTTCCACGGCGGCAAAAAACTGGTCCATATCTACGTGGATAATCTTCATTTTGTTCCTCTGGCTTCTTTCGGCTGTTGTTAGTGATGTGCAAAAGTAGCGAAAAAACAATGATAAGCCAAAAATAGTGGACTGCTTTTTTAAGAAAAACGGAAGAAAAAATGGACTCGGGGGACGGTGAAATGGAATGGTGTAAAATAGACACTAAGAAAATAATAAACATAATATTAGAGTTAAGCAATAAATATGATTGAGTAAAATGTTAATTGTTTTTGGTGTTTCTTGAAAGTGGTTCATATGAAAAGGGGGCACTATGAGGTGTGATCGTGATATCAGAAGCGGATAGGGTTAGTTGATGACGGGAGGTGTTTTTGGTGATGAAGACGGTAAAGGAAAGGGTAGGGGAGAAGATGGGATGTCGTGATGGTCAAGTGTTGAAGATGGTGGAGAAAACACAGTGAAAGGATGTCTAATCGGGAGGGAAAATGGGTGTTGGTAATGTAAAATAAAAGGAAAGTGTGACGGATGCCTGCCTGAAGAAGGGCAAAAAAGGTTGAAAATGGGTGATTTGCGGGTATAAGAGCGGGCTACCTGTTTGGGTGGCCCGTGGTATTTGTGAAATTGTAAGTTGTTTGTTACAAGAGTTTTGTATTATTGTACTTTAAGTAAAGCATCACAAGTTAACTTTCCACGATCCATTCTTGTTAGCACCCACGCGCTCGATGATTCCTTTCTTGCGCAATCCCGCTAAAACCTTGTTTATACCGGCTTCTGAGAGCTGTAAGCGTTGTGAAAGGATGCCGATGGTGATGTGCGGTTCGGCTGCCAGGAGCTTGACAATACGCTGTTCAGACTTGGATAGTTGGGCTTCGGCACCTGTATTTATGCCGTTTTCATCCGTGTTATCCTTTACTTTTACTCTACTTTTATTCTTTACTTTATCCTCTACTTTATTCTTTACTTCCCGAAGAATAACATCTAGTAAACAGTGCAAAATGAACTCGATGAAATGGCAAATTTTGGCATTTTCACCGTGATATGCTAAAATACGACGATATTCTTCCTGACGCTCTAAAACGAGTGCTTCAAAGGGTAAGCTCGCCAAAATGGGTCGCCATTGGGTGAGCAGAAGGGTCTGCCAATAGAGTCCCAGGTGCTCATTACCCTCGAAAAACGGGTGAATATTGATTAATTCGTAATGAAAAATACAACTACGGATGAGGGGGTGTTCATCTGTATTTGTTAGCCAGTCGAAGAGCATAGCCATGTGCAGGCGGATGCGTTGATCGTTGTGGCAATACTGTCCTGCCCCTTCACTCAGTCTGTCCACAATGTTCTCATGTGCACGCATGAGGTCTTCTTCGTCAAAAGGGTTAAAGGGTTGTTCTGGAACTGTCTCTGTGTTGGAATTAGTGAGATTTTTCAGGATTCCAAGTTGTTCGGAAATTTCTGATATAAGAGTGATGGTTTCCGATGATAATTGATAGGATGGTTTGAACATAATATTTTACATTATTGGTTTTCTGTTAAATTATTATCTGAAAAACAGCTTCAGAAAGGGCTATTTCCAGTCGTATAAAGTGGCTTTTGCCTCTATTTTGTCCTCTATACTGTCGGGTAGTGCAGGGAAGAAGTCTATTCCTGTTATTCTTTCTACTTCGTCAACGCTATTTACGAACTGATCTTTGCGTTTTTTTCCTTCGTTGTTTCTTACAACATATCCTATTGCCTTTGGTGTGGGGGCCAGGCGTAGTATCACCTTGTAAAATGCTTCCGGCACAAAGACTTCGTTGGTGCCTATTTTCTCGTGTTTACAATTCATGAAGATAGGTCCGCATACGATGTATATAGTGCCGTAGTGTTGGGCCCATTTCCTGCAGTCGCGCTCTATTACGTTCCAAACGCCACTGTTCAGGCTGGCATGTTGGGGACAGATATTCGTCATCAGGTTTGACTGCATCATAGCCTCTTCGTCCCATTTGTTATCGCCAGCAGGACACATATGACCTCTTGACCATCCGCTGCCCTTGTAATCCTGGTTGGTGGCTCTGGGCAGAGGTACTTCCTCGTCCTCACGGTACGATGCTTTTCGGGTGGTCACGCCCTCCGTGTGGTCGGCGGTCAGTACCCATGCCACCCAGTTGGGACACTTGGTCTCTTTGTTGTAACACGCCGTGTAAGCCTTGCGCACCAGCAGCTGGCTCGTTGCATGCTCTTCGTAGGCAGGAATCTCCACACCGGCAGGCACCTCAACCTTGATGTCTTCATCGTTGGTGCTAGTGTTGCCGTATCGTCCTATCACTACCGATAGGATGAACATTAAGGCTATGAATAATACAATAGCTTTCTTCATGTCGTTGGTAATAAGTGGTTGTTAAAAGCTGACGTTCAGGCGGAACACGCCGACGCAATTGGTCTCGCCGTCAAACTTGATGATGTGCATGACGGGTTGGACGGAAAGGAATCCGGTGAGCGATATTTTGCACGTAATCTCCGTGGCCCATTCCTCTACTGTCTCCCCTTCTTCAAAAATGCCCTCAGTCCGCATATAGTCGGAAAATACGCCAAATTCGGCACGTCCGAGGGTATATTTGGCACCCAGTCCTACGAAGTCGAAACAAAGGTCGTCTTCACAGAAAGCATGAGAATAGGCCCCGATGAGCGTCAGGTTAGGTATCAAAGCTTGTTCCGCATAAGTCCACATCGAAGGACGGAGCTTGCGTGGTTCCTCTTCCTCATTGAAATCGCCTTCGTAAAGACTTCCCCCTAAGAAATAATGGCTGTCGCCGTGACGATATTCCAGCTGTGAAGCAAGAAAGAGACCGTCGGTCTTGGGACAGAAGCGGAAAACGTTCTCACGACCTGACAGGTCCCAAGCGGAAATGCCGTTGTATAACGAAGTCTGCAGCGTGATGTTCTTATAGTCATAGACATAATGCAGTCCCAGGGATGCCATAGGGTAGGTGGCTACAGGGTAGTTGTAATACAAGGTGGGGAAGCCTCCGCAGCTGCTGTTGGTGAAAAGAGAGAGGGCGTCGCTACAGAAATAATCCTCGTCCATGCGGCGTATGCCTGCAAAGAGTGAGTGATGGTCGTTCATTTGCCAGGTAAAGCCAGCCACGGTGAGTGCAAAGGCCTTGTTATACGCATCCATGTTGGAGTAATACTGGAGGTTGTCAACCAGAAGTTCTTCGAGGTTGGTATAATAGCTGATGGAGCCGAAGTTAAACGTGAATTTACGCGAGAGAGGTACATCGGCATGCAGTTCGAGCAGATTAGCCCATTTCCAGCGGTCGAGGTCTGTTTGCATCTCGCTGGTCATATCCACCGAGAAAGACGGGCGCAACGAGGCACTGTCAGATTGAGCCATCATTATATTACTGTTTACGAAGAACACCGTCAGCAGTAGGAAAATCTTGAATAAGAACTTATGCATGCTTTGGGGTAAAAACCTCGTTTGTTGACGTTTTGGGCTGCAAAAGTACAAAAAATCAGGCAGAAATCAGCATGTTATTCCCGTATTTTATCAGTTTTTTCGTTGAAAAGGCCTTGTGCATCCCTAAAAATGTGTACCTTTGCAACCATGAATACACCTATTTATATTATTGAGGAGGAGAAGTTGCGCAAGAACCTGACGCTGATCAGCGAGGTGGCGCGTCGCACGCAGTCGGAGTGGATACTGGCTTTCAAGGCCTTTGCCCTGTGGAAGACATTCCCGATATTCCGTGAATATATCCACTCGACAACAGCCAGTTCGCTTAGTGAGGCAAGGCTGGCCCTGGAGGAGTTCGGAGCCAAGGCACACACCTATTCGCCAGCCTATAAGGACGAGGAGTTCGATGAGATAGTACGCTGTTCCAGTCATCTGACGTTTAATTCGCTGAGCCAGTATGAACGGTTTCATGAGCGGGCAGGGGAGTGCTCGTTGGGACTGAGGGTGAATCCGGAGTATTCCGAGGTAGGCACGCTGTTGTATAACCCTTGTGCGCCAGGTACCCGTTTCGGTGTGACAGCAGACAAGTTGCCAAAACAGTTGCCTGCAGACATCAGCGGTTTCCATTGCCACTGCCACTGTGAGAGTGGCTCAGACGTTTTTGAACGTACCCTGACGCATATCGAGGAGAAATTCTCGAAATGGTTTGGCCAAATCAAATGGATTAACTTCGGAGGCGGACATCTAGTGACGCGTAAAGACTATGACATAGAACGGCTGGTGCGACTGATGGAGGGTTTTCATAAGCGCTATCCCCACCTGCGTGTGATTTTCGAGCCTGGCAGTGCCTTTGCCTGGCAGACGGGTCCGTTGGTAAGCAGTGTGGTCGATGTGGTGGAAGACAAAGGCATCCGTACGGCTATCCTGGATATCAGCTTCACATGCCACATGCCCGACTGTTTGGAAATGCCTTACTATCCAGATGTTCGCAGGGCGGAACATCTAGAGAATGAAATGTTAGGAATAAGGCGCTCGAGCATTGATCGCTCTCAAGGAGAGAATGAGGAATGGGTTTATAGACTGGGTGGTAATAGTTGTCTGAGTGGCGATTTCATGGGCTATTGGCAGTTCGACCATGAGTTGCAGATAGGTGAACAGGTGGTATTCGAGGACATGATACACTATACCACGGTGAAGACCAATACCTTTAATGGCATCACACACCCCGCTATAGGAATGCTGAGATGCGACGGGAAGCTGGAGATTTTACGCCAATTTGGCTACGAAGATTACCGAAATAGGATGGATTAACACCTTTTTTCGAAAAAAAATAGCAAAAAAGTTTGTCAGTTCCGAAAAAAGCATTACCTTTGCATCCGCAATCGAGAGAGATGCTTCTCGAAAGAGGAAAAAAGATGCGGAAATAGCTCAGTTGGTAGAGCACAACCTTGCCAAGGTTGGGGTCGCGGGTCCGAGTCCCGTTTTCCGCTCCACATGTTGAACAAAAAAGAGCATTAAGACGTTGGGTTTTAATGGTAAAAATGCCCAGGTGGCGGAATTGGTAGACGCGCACGTTTCAGGTGCGTGTGCCGCGAGGCGTGCAGGTTCGAGTCCTGTTCTGGGCACTCTTTTTTCTTCGCATCATTGAGTTTGTTGGAGAGGTGGCGGAATTGGTAGACGCGCTACTTTGAGGGGGTAGTGTCAATTGCGACGTGGGAGTTCGAGTCTCCTCCTCTTCACCACCATTTTTTATTGTTTAATGCGGAAATAGCTCAGTTGGTAGAGCACAACCTTGCCAAGGTTGGGGTCGCGGGTCCGAGTCCCGTTTTCCGCTCTTCTTCAAGTTTTTTGGAAAAACAACCATTCTAAAATGAATTTATATTTAAGGTATTTCGATAGAGAGATTCTTGTTAATAATGTGGATGATGCCATCGCATTCTTAGCTGGAATTGATGAAATAGGTATGAATCCTGTCCTGGAACAGGATATTAGGGATTATGCCGCTAGCGATGTGTTCTACCCCAAGCGTTACAAGACTCGTCCTCGCGTTTATTTTATCATTATCAAGACGGAGGCGGCTACCATGCAGGATTTCAAGGAGAAAAAGGCTGTCCATGGAGCAGATCCAATGGGGAAACCCATGCCTAGCACGTTGACAAGACTGACGGAGGAACGTGAAGGATGGTACGAGGGAGCGATTGACTTCAAACGCGTGCTGCAAGTGCCAGGAACGGGAAAGTTCCAATATCGCGACACTCACTTTGTGGCTCGTTGTAAGGCTGTCTCAGGACAAGATTGCTACAATAGGATAGTGGATCACCTGAGCCAGCGCGTTGACAGTCGCAGTCAGTTCCCTTCTGCTAAGGGAAAGAATTTCAAGTTCCAGTATCTTGGAATGTGCAAATAAGATAATACAACGATTTTTTAACGACTTTCCTCAACCTATGAATAAAGTGATGCTTATCGGTAACGTGGGTGCTGACCCAGAAGTTCGCTATGTTGACCAGGGAGTGGCTGTTGCCCGTTTGCGATTAGCCACTACGGAACGCGGTTACACACTTCAGAATGGCACCCAGGTTCCTGATCGCACCGATTGGCATACGGTACTGCTGTGGCGCAAGCTGGCTGAGATTGTAGAGAAATATGTTCATAAGGGTGACAAGCTTTATATTGAAGGACGTGTCCGCTACACTACCTATGATGACAAGCAGGGGCAGCGACGCTACGTTACGGAGATATGGGCAGACAATATGGAGATGCTGACCCCTAAGGCGGAAGCTGATCCTGTATAAAACATGGAAGAATTTCTACAGACATTCAACGAGATAACATGGTTGTCTCCATCGATAGGGGCTATTACTGCCGGTGTTGTGGCCTGTCTCCTATTGTTTGTTTCAGGTTATGCTTCCGGTTCTGAGATTGCTTTCTTCTCGCTGACTCCCCATGATTTGAACGAGATGGACGAAGAGAAATCCACCACAGATGCGAAGATAGCCCAGTTACGTGAAGATTCAGAGAGAACACTCGCCACCATCCTGATAACCAATAATCTGGTGAATGTGGCCATCATTATGCTCTTATCCTATTTCTTCCATCATGCCATCCATTTTGGCGATGCGTGGTGGTTGGAATTCGTGTTCATGACCATCTTGCTGACGTTCCTGTTGCTGCTCTTTGGTGAGATTATGCCCAAAGTATATGCTAGGATAAATCCCTTGGGGTTCTGTAGGGCGACAGTGATGGGCATCTTTTTCTTCCGTAAGCTGTTTTATCCCATTGCCAGTATTGTGGTAAGCTCGGGAAAGCTGACCGAGAAGGTGGTGGTGAAGGAGAATCAGACGCTGAGTGTTGACGATTTGGAACAGGCCTTGGAGCTGACGGACACCGAGGAGATCAAAGAGGAAAAGAAAATACTGGAAGGTATTGTGCGCTTTGGCGATGAAACAGTGAAAGAGATCATGACCAGTCGTCAGGATGTCATAGACCTGGACTTCAAGGCTTCGTACGAAGAGGTGCTGAAGTGCGTTGTGGACAATAATTATTCGCGAATTCCAGTCTATCAGGACAGTCAGGATAATATCCGCGGCATCCTGTATATCAAGGACCTGTTGCCCCATCTGTCAAAGGGTGCCAATTTCAATTGGCAGTCGCTGATACGTCCTCCCTATTTTGTTCCTGAAACCAAGAAAATAGACGACTTGTTACGTGAATTCCAGGAAAATAAGGTGCATATAGCCATTGTGGTGGACGAGTTTGGCGGAACCAGTGGAATTGTTACGCTGGAGGATATCTTGGAGGAAATTGTAGGTGAGATAAACGACGAGTATGACGAGGACGAGAAGAATTACGTGCGCATCAACTCGAACACCTTTGTCTTTGAAGGTAAGACCCTGTTGAGTGATTTCTATAAGGTATTGAAGCTAGACGATGAAACGTTTGCAGAGGTGGAAGGTGATGCAGACACGATAGCCGGGCTATTGTTGGAAATAAAGGGCGACTTTCCGAAGCTGCACGAAAAGATAGATTATCAAAATTTCTCCTTTGAAATACTGGAAATGGAAGAACGTCGCATCTCGAAAGTCAAGGTTGTGATTAAGCGAGTAAAATGACAACTCGCTGTCATTTTCGAGCGTGAACACCCTCGAAGGTATTTCAAGGTTGTGATTAAGCGAGTAAAATGACAGTTGTCATTTACCAACCGACGGCTTGATACCATTGCGTCTTCTTGATGTCTTCGTTGTAGGGGTGACTGGCTTGGGCGTATTTCTCAAGTGGAAAGAACATGCTGATGCAACCTTGGTCATCAATAGTGGCACCGGCAAAATCGCTGAAGTTGACTAAATTTGTGTGCCACTTCAAGCTGTATTCTCCATAGCATACGGTTTCACGGAATGCGGTTTCCCAAGCATCGTATTTCTCCGGCTTGGAAGCCAGTGCCTTGCGTATCATGTGTTTCATGTCATACATGATCTTCTCCATATCCCCTCTGTCTTTATTGTAGGTATAGTAGTAGATGACACTTTGGGTGGGGTGGCTGGTCTTCAGCCATTCTGTAATATCAGGCAATATCTGCCTAGTAGCATCGGCCAAAGCCTGCATCTGACTTGTTTTGATAGCACAGATAGGCATCTGACAGTCGCCCTTCGGGTCGATGTTACCTTTGTCGTCGGTTTTCTGTTCGTAATAGTCGTGACAAATGCTGGAGTACATTCTTTGATCGTCAGCAATGAAGAAGTCTTTGACGATGTTGTCGTAAGGAGCACCCACACCCGTACTTTCTGATGGAGCGGCAATGATATAGTCGGTAACATGGCGCAACTCGTAGGCTACCTCTACATTCTGCATATTACAGCAATCGAAGAAAAGGTATCGCCAATGGATGCCTGTTTGCTGAAGTGCCTTCGCCATATCGGGTATATTGATCCATCGGGTAGGCTCCACCGAACCTGCATTGTGCCCATCGTCGCTGCCATAGGCGCGACGGATAACATTCTTTCCGTCGTTCTCCATGATCCACCCATTGGCATGTCCCCAGAATACGATGCCATAGTCTTCGGCATAAGGACTGTAGCTGACCATGCGCTCTATGACCTCCTGGAATAGGGTAGGGTCGGAGGAATAGAAGTCGGAGGGGTATTGATATAGGGTATCGACGGGGTGGTCGGTCCTGTTGTATATCCTGGCAATGAACGGTTTTTCGCCAGTGATGGCACGATCGACATATAGAATAAGGTCACAGTCGTTTCCCACTTTCTTCCGTCCTGTAATCATTTCATTGATGTCGCCCTGTGCATAATAGGACAGGTTGTTCTCTGCAGACATATACACCAGAACAGTATGACGGACAGCCTCAATGTCTATTCCGTCGTCAGAAGAGTCCTTCTGACAACCCGTCAGCAAGACAGCAGCAAGTAGGAAGTATAGAATTTTATTCATTTTTATCTTTATTTGTGTTGCAAAGATACGAATAATTGATAGAAATTGAGTATCTTTGCATGTCAAATTTATAAGAATAATGAAGAAACTCACTATATTTCTGATTTTCGGCCTGTTTTTGATGGCTGTAGGAGGGGCTTATGCCAAGCGTACCAAACATCGCAAGCGCCACAAGACACATCTTGTGAAGAAGGGGCGCAAAAATATTAAGAAGGCAGTAGCAGTGAAGCACTGGCCTCAAGAGGTGGCTGATACTTCCAGCGTGTTTTGTGAAGATACCTGCTCGCACATCCACGGCATAGACATGAGTCACTACCAGGGAAACGTGTTCTGGGAAACCATTGGCGATAACACCAATATGTCTTATGTCTATCTGAAGGCTACGGAGGGTGGTGACCGTGTGGATCAGAAGTTCGAACAGAACATAGTGATGGCTCATATTCACGGACTGAAAGTGGGTAGCTATCATTTCTACAGACCCAGAACGGAGCAGCGAAAACAACTGGAGAACTTTGTGTCGCAGTGTATTCCGGAAGAGCAGGACTTGATTCCGATGATAGACATAGAGACCACTAACGGACTTCCGACAGAGGAATTCTGTGACTCGCTGTTTGCCTTCCTGGATTTGGTGGAAGAAGCTTATAACCAGAAGCCCTTGCTCTATACTTTCCGCAATTTCTATAATCGTCATCTCTTAGGAAAACTGGATGGCTACAAGCTGATGATAGCGATGTACACACCTGAAGAACCCGTATTGGCTGACGAGCGCGATATTACCATGTGGCAATATACGGGAAAGGGGAAATTGACCGGTATTAACGGCTTTGTAGATAAGAGCAGGTTTATGGGGAACCATTCTCTACGGGAAATCAGGTTCGTCCATTGACCGTTTACTCCTGGACATTCTTGATGGTTTGGATAAGGTCCTTGGCGTAGGCGCGTAATGACTTTGTCGTCAGGTGGTGGAGCAATCCTTTTGAGCGCTCTATCTGTAATTGGAATTTTTGGAGATTTTCCTCACTTTTGTCATCGCATTCGTTCATGAGAGGGGTCAGTACATCCTCTGGAATCTGCATGAAGAAATCGCCCTTGTAAGCATGTACCCCTGCAGAAATCCAGGGTAGAATGCCATAATGGTTAGCTATCTGATAAAGCTTTCTCCATTTCCATGCGGTCATGGGCTCTATACGTTCTCTTTCGCTATCGGAACTACAGGCTATCAGCCGTTCCATATTTCTGATGATGACATTTTTCATGAGTAGCGTTTTGGATATCTGAAAATGATGGATAAAAGTGCTGCTATGCCAATAATCAGCGGATAATAAAGATAGGGTAGGATGCTGACAGGATTCAGTTGTGCCAAACCCGCAGCCATCAGCAGTTGCGCTCCGTAGGGAATGATACCTTGTATGGTACAGGAGAAGGTGTCAAGGATAGAGGCACATTTCCTGTTATCTACGCCAAAGCGGTCGCCTATCTGTTTGGCTATCCCACCCACGGTGAGAATGGCTACGGTATTGTTGGCAGTACAGAAGTTGACGAAAGATACCAGTCCTGCAACAGCCAACTCCGCTCCTCGTTTCGTAGAGACATGGCGAGTCAGACGATTGATAATGAAGTCGATACCTCCATTGTCCTTGATGACTTCCAACAGTCCGCCTGCCATCATGGTGATGATAATCAACTCACCCATGCCCTTTATGCCTTCACCCATTGCGTTGAACCATCCGAACAAATCATACGAACCGATAACTATTCCGATGATGCCGGTTAGGATGATGCCCAACGTCAGTACTGCTGTTACGTTCATGCCGGCACAGGCAGTAATGAGAACAGCCAGATAGGGTATAACCTTGATGTATGAAACATCAGGAATATGTGTCGGCGTCTGAATGCCGGCGCCCAGGAAGATATATGCCACCAAGACAACGAAAGCAGCAGGGATAACGATGAACGAATTGACACGGAACTTGTCGCTCTGCTTACAACCTTGTGTTGACGTGGCAACAATGGTGGTGTCTGAAATAAAAGAAAGGTTGTCGCCAAAGAGTGAGCCTCCCACCACAACGGCTGTCATCATGGCAATGCTCATCTCCGTCTGTTCAGCTACACCAGCAGCAATCGGGGTTAGCGCTACGATGGTGCCCACGCTGGTACCTACGGAAAGGGATATGAAACAGGCTGCCAGAAACAGACCTGCCAACAGCATGTTGCCAGGCAGAAGGGTAAGCGATAGATTGACAGTGGCATCTATAGCGCCCATTACCTTTGCAGAATGGGCAAAGGCGCCAGCCAAGATAAATATCCAGATCATCAGCATCATCTGATCAGTAGCTGCTCCCCTGCTATAGATGTCAATACGCTTCCGAAGGGGTTTGCCTCCGGAAATGATGATAGCATAGCCCGATGCCACCATGAACGCTACGGTGATGGGAACTTTATAAAAGTCACGAGCAATGATGCTCGTGACCACATAAAGTACGATAAACACCACTAAGGGTGATAATGCGATGAGTCCTTTCTTCAATTCTTAATTATAATTATCAGCTCGACCTTGGTCGCTTTCTTGCTTAGGCAAGCGTCACCCTTCGGGATGCCGAGCGGTACCTTCAGGTCGAAAACTTATGAATTTCCTACAGCGTTACGCCGTTCTTAAAGATAGATATTTCGCGATAGCCGTTTTCCTCGTTGCGAGCCTTCTCGCCACTGGCAACTGCTAATACCTTATCGATAAACTCTGGAACGATCTCCTGCATGGTGCGTCCTTCAACCAACTGACCAGCCGAGAAATCTACCCAGTGAGGCTTGTTCTTGGCAAGAACAGGATTCGTTGCCACCTTCATGGTAGGAACGAAGGTGCCGAAGGGCGTTCCACGACCTGTGGTGAACAGGACGATGTGGCAACCGCAAGAGGCCAGTGCCGTAGAGGCTACAAGGTCGTTGCCAGGAGCCGACAACAGGTTTAAGCCATTGTTTTGCAAACGGTCTCCATACTCCATAACGCCTGAAACGGGAGCTTTTCCACACTTCTGTGTGCAACCCAGTGCCTTGTCCTCAAGGGTTGAGATACCACCAGCCTTGTTGCCTGGACTTGGGTTCTCACCCACGGGTTCGCCATGTGACAGGAAGTAGTTCTTGAAATTATTAATCATAGAAACGGTCTGGTCAAACAGCTGCGGCGTCTCGCAACGATTCATCAGAATGGTCTCGGCACCAAACATCTCAGGTACCTCGGTCAGCACGCTGGTGCCACCCTGAGCCACGAGCCAGTCGCTGAATTCACCTACCAACGGATTCGCCGTGATGCCTGAGAAACCGTCAGAGCCGCCACACTTCAGACCTACGCGTAGCTTGGAAACACTGACATCTTCGCGCTTGTCTTGCTTAGCCTTAGCGTAGAGGTCGCGCAAAATCTGCATGCCTGCCTCCATCTCATCGCCTTCTACTCGCTGGGTTACCAACAGCTTGATGCGATCCTTGTCGTAGTCGCCTAACATGGCCATAAAGTCCTCGGGCTGATTATTCTCACAACCTAGGCTCAGTACCAAAACGCCACCGGCATTGGGGTGCAGACAGATGTCGCGCAACACCTTACGGGTGTTCTCGTGGTCCTCAGAGAGCTGAGAACAACCATAGTTATGGTGCCATGTCCAAACGGCGTCAATGCCCTCTTCGCCAGTCTCCTTCCGGAGCTGTGCAGCCAAACGCTCGGCAATGCCGTTCACACAACCAACGGTAGGCACAATCCATATCTCATTACGTACACCCACATCACCATTCTTACGAACGTAGCCCTTGAAGGTGCGCTTCTCGTCCTTGATGTGATTGATGTCGCTCTTGGCATCGACGGGCTTATAGGTGTATTCGAGTGTTCCGCTGAGGTTGGTCTTCAGGTTGTTCTCGTTCACCCAGTCGCCGGCCTTCATAGCCTGACGGGCATGACCGATGGGATAGCCGTATTTAATAATGTTTTCACCTTCCTGCACGTCTTTGATAAGTACTTTGTGACCAGCAGGAGTGTCTTGATTGACAATGATCTGTTTGCCATCTACCTCGATGATGTCACCCTTCTTCTTGGGGGCCAGACAAACAACGACAGAGTCGGCAGGATTGATTTTTAGAAATGTAGCTTGTTCCATAAAGATTTGTATTTAGTTTGACTATTAATATTTATCCGATGTTAGTTCTGCGATAATAATCGATGTTCTCCTTGGTGAGCAACTCGATGGGCATATAATTGACGGGCTCAACCTCTTTCTTCAGAACGATGGCGCGGAATAGAGTTTCTACACACGCATAGCCCTGCATATAGGCATGTTGGGCAATGAGGAACGAGATGCTGCCCTGGCGCACGCAGTCGGCATTCTTGGGTACCATGTCGTAACCCATGATCTGTATGCTTCTGCGATTAGAGCGTAACAAGTACTCACCAACCAGGTGTGCTTTGGAGTTGAAAGTGATGCAGTGGTGAATATTCGGATGGGCATCAAAGAACTTGCTCAGTATCACATCGTAATGGTCGCGCTTCTCGTCGAGTGACAGGTTAACCTCATGAATGGTCACCTTGGGGAAGTGGTCGTGCATATAATGGCGGAATCCCGTTTCGCGATTCTCCTGTTGCTTTGAGGCCACATTGCCGTTCCTCATCTGCTTCATCAACATGATTTCCTTTTCCTTGGGAGCAATCATCATCAGCATGCGTGCAGCAAAATAGCCAGAGGCAAAAGAGTCTTGTCCGAAGAAGGACAACGGCTTGAGGTCGGGCATGTAGGAGTCGAGTAGGATAAACGGGATATTGCGCTTGTGCATGATGTCTGCATACTTGGTGGTGATTTCCAGGCTTGAAGGCACGATGATTACTCCATCAGGATTCTTCTTCAATACCTCGTTCATCAGTTTTCCAAACGTTTCAGGCGAAAAGCGGTTATAGTATAATATCTTATTTGATATGCTGAAGTCGCGATAACGGTCGCAGGCAAACGAACTGCCTTCTTCCACTTCCTCCCAGTAGGCTTCGCCTTCATGCTTGGGAATAAGGCTATAGAACGTATATGATTTGTTATGAGCCAATGCGGAGGCATACATATTGGGCCGGTAGTCCATCTCGTCGAGTGCTTTCTGGACCTTTTCCAACGACTTGGGTGATACGGCGGGACGACCATGAAGCACACGATCTACAGTGCCTACACTCACACCGGCACGCTCGGCAATATCCTTGATTCTAATCTTTCCTGTGTCCATATTCCCTGCAAAGGTACGAATAAGTGAGCAAAACACAAAATAAAAAACTGGTTTTTTGATTTTTGTTTTCGAACGAAAGTACCTAAGGCATTAGTCCAAAGGTACGAATAAATGAGCAAAACACAAAATAAAAAACTGGGTTTTTGATTTTTGTTTTCGAACGTAAGTACCTATGACATTAAATTACTCGGTAAAATGCAAAGAAAATCCATTTTTATTTTGTGCATTCCAAATTAATTGTTAACTTTGTGCCCACTAATTCAAACTTTTTAAATTAACGTAATACTAAAACAAATGGCTAAAATTGTTACTTTAGGCGAGATTATGCTCCGCCTGTCGCCCATGGGCAACGACCGTTTCATTCAGAGTGAGTCATTCCGTATCATCCCTGGTGGTGGTGAGGCTAATGTTGCTGTCAGCGTGGCAAACTATGGTCACGAGGCTTACTTCGTATCAAAGCTGCCCAAGCATGAGATTGGTCAGATTGCAGTGAATGCACTCCGTCGCTATGGTGTAAACACCCAGTTCATTGCTCGTGGTGGAGACCGTGTTGGTCTGTACTATGCCGAGACTGGTGCTTCTATGCGTCCTTCAAAGGTTATCTACGACCGTGCTCACAGTTCTATCGCTGAGGCCGATCCCAAGGATTTCGACTTCGATGCTATCATGGAGGGTGCTGCCTGGTTCCACTGGAGTGGTATTACTCCTGCTATCAGCGACAAGGCTGCCGAGCTGACCAAGTTGGCTTGTGAGGCTGCTAAGCGTCATGGCGTGACTGTTTCTGTTGACCTGAACTTCCGCAAGAAGCTGTGGACTTCCGAGAAGGCTATCTCTATCATGCGTCCTCTGATGAAGTATGTTGACGTATGTATTGGCAACGAGGAAGACGCTGAGCTGTGTCTCGGTTTCAAGCCCGATGCTGACGTAGAGGGTGGTCAGACCGACGCTGCCGGTTACGAGGGAATCTTCAAGCAGATGATGCAGGAGTTCGGCTTCAAGTATGTCGTTTCTACACTCCGTGAAAGCTTCTCTGCTACGTTCAACGGTTGGAAGGCTCTGATTTACGACGGTAAGGAGTTCTATCAGTCAAAGCGTTATGAGATCAATCCTATCATCGACCGCGTAGGTGGTGGCGACTCTTTCTCTGGTGGTCTGATTCACGGTCTGCTGACCAAGCCGACCCAGGGCGAGGCTCTTGAGTTTGCTGTGGCTGCTTCTGCTCTGAAGCACACTATCAATGGTGACTTCAACCTGGTAGGTGTTGACGAGGTAGAGAGCCTGGCTGGTGGTAATGCCAACGGTCGCGTTCAGAGATAATTCACAATTCTTCGACCTGAAGGTACGAAGCGACTAAAGGTCGAGCGCATAATTCATAATTGATAATGAAACAGTTTGAATATAAGGTAGTCACCCGTCTGGTTGGTGTAGAGAAGAAACTCAACGAACTTGGCTTTGAAGGCTGGGAACTCGTTGCCGTGGAGTGTGGTACATACTTTTTCAAACGTGAATATAAAGCATAATTATGGCAAAATTTGATAAGTTTCAGGTGATGGCAAAGATTGCCGAGGCACCTATGGTTCCTGTTTTCTATAACAAGGACGTTGAAGTTTGCAAGAACGTCATCAAGGCCTGCTATGAGGGTGGTGTACGTGCTTTCGAGTTCACCAATCGTGGCGACTTTGCTCACGAGGTGTTCGGTGAGCTGTCAAAGTGGGTTAACAAGGAGTGCCCCGAGCTGGCTCTCGGTATCGGTTCTGTCGTTGACGCTCCCACCGCATCGCTGTACATCCAGCTGGGTGCCAACTTCGTGGTTGGTCCGCTGTTCAACCCCGACATCGCTGTTGTTTGCAACCGTCGTTGCGTAACCTATTGCCCAGGTTGTCTGACACCCTCTGAGATTGGTAAGGCACAGGAGGTTGGTTGCGACTTCACCAAGGTATTCCCTGGCGACGTGGTTGGTCCGAACCTCATCAAGGGTCTCATGGCTCCGATGCCCTGGTCGAAGATCATGGTTACCGGCGGCGTAGCTCCCGAGGAGGAGAACCTCACCAAGTGGTTCAAGGCCGGCGTCTTCTGCGTAGGCATGGGCTCCAAGCTGTTCCCCAGCGACAAGGTGAAGGCTGGCGACTGGCAGTATGTTACCGATAAGTGCAAGGAGGCACTCGGTTACTGTGCTAAGGCTCGCGCCTGATGGTAAATGAGTAATGAGAAATGAGAAATGAGAAATGTAAATTGAAAATGAAGAAATGTCCGCATAAAAGGTGTGCGCAGCTTCATTTAAACATTTCTCATTTCCATTTCTTTGACCGAGGTCAAAGCGACTTCGTCGATTACTCATTTTTTTCGTTCCTTTCATTCCTTTCATTTCTCATTTTCTTTTGTTCATGTCAGTATGAGCAAAAGAGTACGGTCGATAGGCTGAATGCCCTTTCCTATGCCTATCATTACCGCAATATCGATTCCACTGCGCATTATGCCCGCCAAGCCTTGAAGCTTGCTTCGGACTACAAGGACGGTCGTGCTGAGGCTCTGACTCACCTGGCTTTCGTCTCGCTGGTCTCCATGAACTATGCCGAGGCAGACAGTCTGTTGGCGGAAGCCATAGCCCTTACCGACAATCAGATTAACTTGCTGGTGTGTTATGTCCAGCAGATGCGTCTTTGCCAGCGCCGTTCCGAGAATCGTCAGTTTTATGAATGCCGCGAAAAGGCCGTCAATGCCCTCAAGCGCATCAATGAGGAACGCTCGCAGCTCTCCGAGCATCAACGCCGCCGACTGGCCTACGCCGAGTCGGAAATGGCCATCGTCACTTCTACCTATTATTATTATGTAGGATTAGAACGTCAGAGTGTGGAGGCGCTCCGCCAGTTAAACACCGACGAGGTCCGCCACGATACCGCCCAATACCTGAACTATCTCTACAATATCGGTGCAGGCGGTGTGCTCACCGAGGGAACTCCCGAGCAGATCTACCAAGAGGAGGTGGAATGCCTGAACCGTTGCCTGAGCATAGCCGAGCGTAGTGGCTATGTCTATTTTGAAGCGCAGGCTAAGGAGGGGCTTGCCGACCATACCGCTGATATCCGGCAGGCCGAGGAGGCTTTGCTGTTGTTCAAAGCCTATGGCGATGTCTATCAGATTGCCGGTGCCTATCGTACCCTGGCTTCGTGTTATCATGCGATGGAGGACGACGAGCGTGCCTTGCTCTATCTGGACAGTGCCCTCATCGACCGCCGTATCATTCAGGCTCCCGACCTGGTTGCCAGTATCCGCGAACAGCTCAGCGTGGCTTATTCGGCTATTAACGACAAACCCAATAGCGACTATAACCGCAACATCTATATCGACCTGCAGGAGCAGACCCGCCAGGACCGCGAACTCGAGGCGCGCGCCGGTTTGCTGGACCATGCCGTGAACCAATTGACGCTCATGATATGGGCAGTCCTCGGCGCCATCGTCCTGTTGCTCTTCTTCCTGTGGCTCTTCAACCATCTCAACCGGAAACAGCAGGAGGACCACGAGCTTGATGACTTGCTGGAGGAGAAGAACGAACAAGTGGCTGAGGCCCGGCTTCGTGTAGAGCGAAATGAACGTCGTCAGCTGGAACAGCGCGCCAAGGTTTCGCTCGCCATGAGCATTCTTCCGCTCATCGACCGTATTCTGCATGAAGTAAATCGGCTAGATCGTCTAGACAATCTAGACAATCTAGACAATCTAGACCATCTAGAATATCTAGACCATCTAGAATATATCCGCGAACTGACCGATAACATCAATGCGCAGAACGACCTGCTGACCCAGTGGATTCAGTTGCGGCAGGGCGAACTGACCCTGCACATCGAGAGCTTCCCCTTGCAGCAGCTCTTCGACATGGTGGCCCGCAGCAAGACCAGCTTTGCCATGAAGGGGCTGACGCTCCAGGTGGAGCCTACCGCCGCCATCGTCAAGGCCGACCGCGTGTTGACGCTCTTTATGCTGAACACCCTGGCGGATAATGCGCGAAAGTTCACGCCTCGCGACGGACAGGTAGATATCTCCGCCCGCGAAGCCTCCGACTATGTCGAAATCTCCGTCAGCGATACCGGTTGCGGCATGAGCCAGGAGGCGCTCGACCATGTGTTCGACCATAAGGTGATAACCGACAAGTCGTCCACCTCCCACGGCTTCGGGCTGATGAACTGCAAGGGCATCATTGAGAAATACCGCAAGATCAGCCAGATATTCAGCGTTTGCCTCCTGCAGGCCGAGAGCGAGCAGGGTAGGGGTTCGCGCTTCTATTTCCGCTTGCCGAAGGGCATTCAGCGCATCGTGCTGCTGCTGATGATGGTTCATGGTTCATGGACGAGCCAAGCGGCAGAGCCGAGCGCAGGGTTGATGGTTCAGGGTTCTGGGGTCATGGCCGAGGCCCAAGATACGAGTCAGAAGTTTCAGACTTCAAACACCAGACTTCAGAATAATCTCTCCTGCGCCCATATCTTTGCCGACTCCGCCTATTTCTCCAACATCAACGGCACCTATGCCCGCACGCTGCAGTTTGCCGACTCCTGCCGCCATTACCTCAACGCCCACTATAAGCAGCAGCGTCCCGACGGCCGTCTGCTGATGGCGCGCCTTGGCGACCAGTCGTCGCTGCCTGCCGAAATCCAGTGGTATCACGATTCCGTGCCTACCAATTATCAGATAGTGCTCGACATCCGCAACGAGAGCGCCGTGGCTGCCTTGGCCCTGCATCAGTGGCAGCTCTATGCCTATAACAACAAGGTCTATACGCAGCTCTTCAAGGAACTCTCTGCCGACAACACGCTGGCCGACTACTGCCGCACCATGCAGGAGTCGCAGACCAACAAGCGCATTGCCGTCATCCTGCTCCTCGTCTTGTTCGTGCTGATTGTTCCCGCCTATTACATGCTCTACTACCGCCACCGGCTCTACGAGCGTTACCATCGCGAGCGCATCCAGCAGAACAATATCGAGATGGCCGAGGACGAGTTGCGCCGTGCCGAACTGGAGAATTCCAATCTCCATGTTGCCAATGCCGTGCTTGACAACTGCCTGTCAACGCTGAAACACGAGACGATGTATTATCCTAGCCGCATCCAGCAGCTGATGGACACCGGCGACATCGCTGCGCTCCGCGAGGTGGCGGCCTACTATCGCGACCTTTACGGCATCCTCATCCGCCAGGCCACCGAGCAGGTTGAGCGTATCAAGCTGCATGTGCGCCCCGTCCGCTTCTATGGTCAGCAGGTGTTGGGCGATGAGAACCTGCTGCGCTACCTCTTTGAATTGTTAGAAGTGAAGGGCGATATAGCCAGCGAGGTGAAGGACGACAACTACGTCGTCTTCCACGTGCCCTATAAGACCAGGGATTCGCTCACCTCTTACCTTTGCCGCCAGATAGTCCGCGACCACGGCGAGGCCACCAACCGCAGGGCTTGCGGCATCACCACGGAAGAAAACCAGTTAACAGTCATATTACCCAGATACAATGGAAAAATTTAAGATGATTATCGTCGAGGACGTGCCCCTCGAACTGAAAGGCACGGAAGGTATTGTACGTAACGAGATTCCCGAGGCTGAGGTCATCGGGACGGCGGCCAATGAGGCCGGCTTCTGGCGACTCATCAAGCAGCAGCAGCCCGACCTGGTGTTGCTGGACCTCGGGCTGGGCGGCTCCACCACCGTCGGCGTCGAGATATGCCGCCAGACCAAGGAGGCTTACCCGCAGGTGAAGATTCTCATTTTCACCGGCGAGATACTGAACGAGAAACTCTGGGTCGATGTGCTCGATGCAGGTGCCGACGGCATTATCCTCAAGACTGGCGAACTGCTGACCCGCCGCGACGTCATGGCGGTCATGGAGGGCAAGCAGCTGGTGTTCAACGAGCCCATCCTGGAAAAGATAGTCGAGCGATTCAAGCACGCCGTGTCCTCGCAGCTGGCCCGGCAGGAGGCACTTATCAATTACGAGATTGACGAGTACGACGAACGCTTCCTGCGCCATCTCGCACTGGGTTATACCAAGGAGCAGATTACCAGTCTGCGCGGCATGCCTTTCGGCGTGAAGAGCCTGGAGAAGCGCCAGAACGAACTGGTGAAGAAACTCTTCCCGGGGGGCGAGAGCGTCAATGCCACCCGCCTGGTGGTGCGAGCCCTCGAGCTGCGCATCCTCGATATCGACAACCTCGAACCAGACATGGAATAATTTCTCATTTACATTTCTCATTTCTCATTTGAAAAAAATTCTTCCCCATATCGCCCTGACGCTGGTCGTCATTCAGCTGCTGCTCATGCTCGTGTCGTGGCTCCTCTCCGCAGCCTTCCCCATGAGTGGCATCCGCTCGCTGCTCTCCGGCGAGGGACTGCGCTGGCTCATGGGCAATTTCTCACAGACGCTCGCCACCCCCCTGCTCGTATGGCTCCTGCTGTGTGCCATGGCGTGGGGCTGTCTGGTGCGCAGCGGACTGCTGTTGCGCCCCGTCAACTATCGTGAGCGCCGCGCCAAAGTCATGGCATCGTTGCTGCTGGCCGTCATCGTCGGCGTCATGCTGTTGCTCACCGCCATACCCCATGCCGTATTGCTCAGCGCCGTCGGAGGCCTGTGGCCCTCGCCCTTCTCATCCAGCCTCGTGCCCGTCGCAGCATTCAGCACAGTCCTCGTCTCAGCATTCTACGGCCTCGTGTCCGGTCGCTTCGAGTCCATCGCCGCCGTCTATGATGCCGTCCTCCACGGCATTCGCCGCGGCGCACCCCTGCTGCTCTTCTACGTCCTCATCACCCAGATTTACGAATCCCTGCGGTTTATCTTGCCGGAAATTTGATGAAATAAAAAATCAAGCGGAGCGACTGAAAAGGTCGCTCCGCTTTCTTCATAAAACATCGTTGCCATGAGTCGTGGCATCATTTCTCATTTCTCATTTACATTTCTCATTTCTCATTCCTCATTTCTCATTTGTCCGAAGGCCTTATCCTTCGTCACCGCCGCCACTTGGATCCGGCTGTGGCTGCGGATCAGGCTGCGGATCAGGCTGCGGCTGCGGATCAGGCTGCGGCTCTGGCTCCGGCGTAGGCGTATTGCCGCCGTTGTTGGTGGCGAATACGTACTTCCAATAGTAGTCGATGTCGGAATTGATGATGCGGATAATCTCGTCGTAGGGCGACGACTGTCCGTTGAATTCCGTGACGGCAAATGCGTTGAGCACCATTACGGCGTCCTCGTAGGCTGCATCGGTCACGGCGCGCGCCTTGCCCATCACGTTGCTTTCCTGTGTCGAGCGGTCGCCCTGTCGCTGCATCATGAGGCTGATGACCTGCTGGTTCTGCTGCTCCAGCAGTGCGACGGTGGCGGTGAGGTTCAGCGTGGCGATGTCGGCTGCCAGCGTGCCGCCCTTGAGGTCCTGCACCAGCTGTGCCATCTTCTCGTTCTCGTCCTCATAGCGGTCGCTGATTTTCACGTTGTGGTAGTTCACGCGCTCAATCACTCGCTCGGCGGCCTGCTGCTGGTCGGCGGTGCCCAGACGCTTCATGAAGTCGAGCATAGAGGTCATGCCCGAGTAGGTGTTGTCGCGCGCCTTGTCGGCCTCCTCGATAGGGGCGGTCAGGTCGCTCTTGGTGATGACGAGGTAGGCCTCATCCTCGCTGCCCACGGCACGCTGGAATGTGTTAATCACGCTGGCCAGTCGTGCCGGTGCGTTGGCGATTTGCAACAGGCGCTCCAGGAATCGCTTCATCCACGACAGGTGGCGGATGTTCTTCTGGCGAGAAATCAAACGGGAAATCTCAGGAATTTGAATGTAAATCATACTCTTAGATTTTTGGTTATACATATATTAGAATAAAAAAGACTTTGTCAGACTGTCAAACCGTTGCCAAGGGTCTCGGGAAGACTTTGTCAGACTGTCAAACCGCTGCCAAGGGTCTCGGGAAGACTTTGTCAGACTGTCAAACCGCTGCCAAGGGTCTCAGGAAGACTTTGTCAGACTGTCAAACCGCTGCCAAGGGTCGCGGGAAGACTTTGTCAGACTGTCAAACCGTCATTCCCTCCGATTTCCGGCGGAGGCCGTTCGCTGTTTTTGGCGTTTGACATGTTCTTCATCGCTTCTCCTTTCTGTCATGTTTAAAATCTCTGAACGCAAAGTTATAAAAAAATCGACAAACATGTCCAAACACCTTCCGATTTTATAATTTTTTGACAAAAAACCTTTCATCCTCGCGCAAAAGAAATCTTCTGGACAAACAATAAAAAAGGCTGTTCTCAATGACGAGAACAGCCTTTTTTATCGTTAAAGGAGTGGGGGAGATTACTCGCCCTTCTCCATCTTAGCCTTCAGCTCAGCGAGTACGTCGATGTCGCCCAGTGTGGTGCTGGCAGCAACGTTCTCAATCTTTGGAGCATCGCTCTTCGCAGCGCGGGTCTTCTTGGCAGCGGCCTTCTTCTCCTCGCGCTGAGGATCCTCGAAGGTGCGGCTGTGAGAGAGGATGATGCGCTTAGAATCCTTGTTGAACTCGATAACCTTGAAGGGCAGTGTCTCACCCTGAACGGCCTGTGAACCATCTTCCTTCACGAGGTGCTTTGGAGTAGCGAAGCCCTCAACATCCTTGTCGAGTGATACAACGGCACCCTTCTCGAGCAGTTCGGTAATCTTACCCTCGTGGATAGAACCAACGGTGTACTTCTCCTCGAATACATCCCAAGGATTCTCCTCGAGCTGCTTGTGACCGAGAGAGAGACGACGGTTCTCCTTGTCGATATCCAGAACGATAACGTCAATCTGTGCACCTACCTGAGTGAACTCTGAAGGATGCTTAACCTTCTTAGTCCAAGAGAGGTCGCTGATGTGAATCAGACCGTCAACACCTTCTTCCAATTCAACGAATACACCGAAGTTGGTGAAGTTGCGAACCTTAGCAGTATGCTTGCTTCCAACAGGATATTTCACTTCGATAGCCTCCCATGGGTCTTCCTTCAACTGCTTGATACCCAGAGACATCTTGCGCTCGTCGCGATCGAGAGTCAAAACTACAGCCTCTACCTCGTCGCCAACCTTCAGGAACTCCTGAGCTGAACGCAGATGCTGGCTCCATGACATCTCAGAAACGTGGATGAGACCCTCAACACCTGGCTGAATCTCAACAAATGCACCGTAGTCGGCAATAACAACAACCTTACCAGTTACGTGGTCGCCTACCTTCAGGTTGGCATCCAAAGCATCCCAAGGATGTGGAGTAAGCTGCTTCAGACCGAGGGCAATGCGCTTCTTCTCGTCGTCGAAGTCGAGAATAACAACATTGATCTTCTGGTCGAGCTCAACTACCTTATGAGGATCGTCTACGCGGCCCCAAGAAAGGTCGGTGATATGGATGAGTCCGTCAACACCGCCGAGGTCAACGAATACACCGTAAGAAGTGATGTTCTTAACGGTACCCTCGAGAATCTGACCTTTCTCCAGCTTGCTGATAATCTCTTTCTTCTGCTGCTCCAACTCAGCCTCGATGAGAGCCTTGTGAGCAACAACAACATTGCGGAACTCCTGATTGATCTTCACAACCTTGAATTCCATGGTCTTACCAACGAATACATCGTAATCACGAA
>ODAI011397037.1_pt1 | contig 29489 bp, 22 predicted proteins | sample 1539321 | NCBI WGS metagenome assembly ODAI01 (sample SAMN02144231, study PRJEB22623) | gut metagenome | biome: sheep rumen | host: Ovis aries | place: New Zealand
GGAGAAAGCGCGTTCTGAATGAGATTGCCGGGGTTCTCATCCCAGTTGATGATATCGATCTTTTCGCCGCGCAGCTCGTCTACAATGTTGTTGACACGCACGCCGTTTACGCCGACGCAGGCTCCGACCGCGTCCACCTTGGGGTCATTGGAGTATACTGCGATCTTTGTGCGGCTGCCGGGCTCTCTGGCAATGCTGCGGATCTCCACGACGCCGTCCTTGATCTCCGTCACTTCCTGCTCGAACAGTTTTTTGACCAGTTCAGGATGTGTGCGGCTGACCAGGATCCTGGGGCCGCGGTTTGTTGTGCGGACGTCCACGATGTAGACCTTGATCCTGTCGGACGGTTTTAAGTGCTCTCCGGGAACCTGCTCCTTGAAGTTGAGGATTCCCTCCGCCTTGCCGAGGTTCACGCTGATATTGCCGTCGTTAATGCGCTGCACGATACCGGTGACGATCTTTTTCTGAAGCTCTGTATAGTACTTGTAGATCACACTGCGCTCTTCTTCGCGGATCTTCTGAAGAATGACATTCTTGGCGATCTGCGTCGCGATCCTGCCAAAAGACTGACTGTCGATCTTTACATCCACCGTATCGCCGACTGCGGCAGCGGGATCATACTTCACCGCCTCGTCGAGCGGGATCTGAAGAAGCTTGTCCTCGACATCGTCCGGCGTCTCCACGACTTCTTTCTGCGCGCAGCAGGAAAACTCAAATGTATCCCGGTCTACGGACACCTTGATGTTGTCCGCTTTGCCGAAGTTGCTCTTGCAGGCAGTAATGAGCGCATTCTCAATTGCTTCGAACAATGTCTCTTTGCTTATGTTCTTCTCGGTTTCCAGCGCTTCAATCGCTGTCTTAAGTTCGTTGTTCATCTCGTCTCCTTTTCCGGAACCACTCTCTTATTACTTCCCATTTATCATGCGGCCATCCCCGGCCGCTGCCGTCTCTTCATAAATCCAGATACAATCGGATCACGGCGATCTCTTTTCTAGGAACCGTGACGACGCGCGTTTCATCGTCCTTTATGTCCTGTTCCTTCTTTCCTTTTTTCTTCTTTCCCCCGGAAACAGTTCCGGGGTCGATCTCAATGGTAACGGTGTCCGCATCCCAGGCTTTGAGGATTCCCTCAAACTCCTTGCCGCCCGCTTCGGCCAGCGGCTTAAACAGTTTGCACTCCACCTTTTCGCCCAGACTGTTCTCAAGGTGCCTGTCCTTGGTGAGCGTCCTTCCCAGTCCGGGGCTGGACACCACAAGCGTGTATGCATCCTTGATCAGATCCGCTTCGTCCAGTAGATCGGAGAGCTCTCTGCTGACGGCTTCACAGTCCAGGATCCCGACGCCTCCGTCTTTGTCAATATAAATATTGAGATAATACTCCGGGCCTTCCTTGACATATTCCACATCGTAGATGCGGACGCCGTGCCTTTCGGCGACCGGCTCTGTCAGCTTCTCCGCCTCGTTTTCGATCCGGCTTCTGCCGGACTGCTTGCTCGCCATACTCCTCCTTAACCGGAAGTCCGTCCGATCCGGGCCTCCTTTCGAACATCAAAAAAGTGGACTCGCAAGTCCACTTTTAATCCTACTCTATATTCAACATAAGCAAATTACCACAATTTCGCGCAAAATGCAAGTTTTTCCGAAAAAAACATATATTTTAGTAAAAGAATTTCTTCTGCAGGTAATCTGTAAAAACAAAAAAGCTGCCAGATCATTCTGACAGCCAGTAGCTCGTACGGGAATCGAACCCATGATTCCGCCGTGAGAGGGCGGCGTCTTAACCCCTTGACCAACGAGCCATATGTGTTGTGCTCAACGCAAGTATTACTATATCAGAACAGTTCTAAACTTGCAAGCACTTTTTATAAATTCGCGGACTTATTTTCTCACGGGTGCCGCGACGCGCGCGGAGCACAATTTCCTCTGCGCGCGTCTGCGATCCGCCGGACGCTGTCTTCCTTCTTCTATTACAGCAGATCCGCCACGAACTTGTCCACTTTCTTCATATCCTCAGTGGGCTCGAATCTTGCCACGACTTCGCCGTTGCGGTTAACGACGAATTTGGTGAAGTTCCATTTGATGTCGGGATTGTTCTTGTAATCCTTATCAATCTTTTTGAGCATGGCGCCCATTGCGAGAGCCATGGGCCCAATACCGAAACCCTTAAATCCCTGCTGGCTCTTGAGATATGTGTACAGAGGAAGCTCATTCTCCCCGTTGACGTCGGATTTCTTCATCTGCGGGAACTGCGTGTTGTATTTGAGCGTGCAGAACTGATGGATTTCCTCGTCGGTCTCAGGGGCCTGGCCTGCGAACTGATTGCAGGGAATGTCGATGATCTCCAGTCCCTTGTCGTGATACTTCTCGTACATCTTCTCGATCGCTTCATACTGCGGCGTAAATCCGCAACCTGTCGCGGTGTTGACGATCATCATGACCTTTCCCTTGAAATCGCTCAGCGCCACGTCCTCTCCCTTGCCGTTCTTTATTACATAATCATAAATTCCCATCTCTATTACCTCCTGTAAGAATTTATATTTCTCTTTTATTTTATTCAATTATATTTTGCGCAATCTATTTTGTCAAGCAGGTTTTTGGCAGATTAGGTCAAAATATTAATAAAAAAGGTATTGCACTCAGCGGAAGGATCATTCTTTCTCCTTCGCTGAATGCAATACCCCGCTGTGCCGTTTACCGGATGCCTCTCTCTTCCGCGATCCTTACGAGCGCGTTGATATTGCCCTTTTCATACTCGTTGAACCGCTCGTTCTGGTTGGCGTCGAATTCCTCCGCCGGGATCGTCCCCTTGTACCAGGATTTGCTCTCAAAGTACCTCCGGAATTCCTCGCCGGTAAAGATCCTGCCCTTGCGCGCATAGATCTCGTTGAGCGCGTACAGGACCTCCTTGTCCGTCAGGCTTCTGAGTTCCTCTTCGGAGTAATAGCGCCCCGCGCTGTCAACCAGTATATAATCCCTGGCCAGGACCTCCTGCTCCTCCTCCAGCGCTCTCCGGCGCTCTTCTTCCTTTTCTCTCTCTTCCGCCTCTTTCTGCTTTCTCTCTTCCGCCTTCTTTTTGGCTTCCTCTTCGAGGGCTTTCTGTTCTTCCTCCTCGCGGGCCTTTCTCTCGGCTTCCTCCGCTTCTCTGGCGGCTTCCTGTTCTTCCCTCTCCTTCTTCTTCTTTTCCTCTTCCGCCTTGCGGGCTTCCTCCTCGGCCTGCTTCTTCTCCTCCTGGGTCAGTTCCGCCTGCACCTGCGCATCGCCCTGACTGTCTGAGGACTGGGGGGAGCCGTACATGGGATGAGCCCCGCTCGTAAGGACGCCGCTGTCCAGCAGCACAAACAAAAACGCAATGAGCGAGATCACAACGATGCCGCCGAGAATCACATTGATCACATTTCCTTTTTTCTGCTGCCGCAGATCAGCTTTTTCCTCTCTGTCGATCTCGTCGTCCGGAATATAATTTCTTCTGTCCCCGTAATCGGGGGTTCTTCCGTTATTCATAGTCACCTCCGCTCTTACATGATATCAAACAGGGATATCTGGTTGCTCTCGGGCAGGTCCCCCAGAAGTCCCATACTGTGCATCTTTTCCACTACTGTTTTCGGGACCTTCGTCCTGTTCCAGAAATCATCTCTGGAGATGAAGGGCCCGTCCTTGGCCGCTTCCACGACCGCGTCCGCCGCCTTTTCTCCCATTCCGTCTATACTGGTCAGGGAGGGCATGATCTTTCCGTCCACGATCTTGCAGGTGCGCGATCCCGCCGTAAAAATATCGATCGGCGTAAATTCGATGCCCCTTGCGTACATCTCCCTTACGATCAGGCAGTCGTCCAATGTCGACAGCTCCTTGGGCGTCAGGGTGTCTCTTCTCTTATTGTAATCCTCCATCACCTCCAGGAGATGCGCCTGTCCCTGACACATGATCTCATAGGAGAAGGCGGAAGCCCTGATGCTGTAATAGGCGGCATAGTAGGCAAGCGGATGAAAGACCTTACAGTATGCGATCCTGAGAGCCATCATGACATAGGCAGCCGCGTGCGCCCTCGGGAACATGTACTTGATCTTCAGACAGGATTCGATATACCAGTCGGGCACGCCGGCCGCTTCCATCGCCTCCTTCATCTGCGGCGTCAGTCCTTTACCTTTACGGACGGATTCCATGGTCTTAAATGACAGGGATTTGTCCATATTCATGCCGATCAGATACGACATAATATCGTCACGCGTACAGATGGCGGTGGAAAGGGTCGCTTTTCCCTGCTGGATCAGCGACTGCGCGTTTCCAAGCCACACGTCTGTGCCGTGGGAAAGTCCGGAAATGCGGACCAGTTCCGACATACTGGAGGGTCTCGTGTCATCGAGCATGCCGATGACGAATTTGGTGCCGAACTCCGGAATGCCTAAAGAGCCCACGTCAATGCCGCCGTTCTGCTCGGGCGTAATGCCGAGCGCCTTCGTTGAGCTGAACAGGCTCATGACAGTGGGATCATCCAGGGGGATCGTGGTAGGATCCAGCCCTGTCAGATCCTGCAGCATACGGATCATGGTCGGATCATCGTGTCCGAGAATATCCAGCTTCAGCAGGTTATGGTCAATGGAGTGATAATCAAAGTGCGTCGTGATAATGTCGGTCGTCATATCGTTGGCCGGATGCTGGACCGGCGTGAACGTATTGATGTCCTCTCCGATCGGGAGAACGACGATTCCTCCCGGATGCTGTCCGGTACTGCGCCGGATCCCCGTGCATCCCTGCAGGAGTCTCTCGATCTCGCAGCCGCGCTTCGCGACTCCCTTGCGCTCAAAGTAGTTTTTGACATAACCGTAGGCAGTCTTGTCCGCGACCGTCGCGATCGTTCCCGCCTTAAATGTCTGCTCGTGTCCGAAGATGACCTTCGTGTAGGCGTGCGCCTTACTCTGGTATTCTCCGGAGAAATTCAGGTCGATATCGGGCTCTTTGTCGCCCTTGAATCCAAGGAAAGTCTCGAAAGGAATGTCAAATCCGTCCTTCTTGAGCGGCTTGCCGCAGCGGGGACAGATCCTGGGAGGCATGTCGATCCCGCAGCGTCCGGCGTACGCTTTTACTTCCGGCGAATCAAAATCCGAAAAATGGCATTCGGTGCAATAGTAATGCGGCGGGAGCGGATTGACCTCCGTGATGCCCGACATAGTCGCTACGAAGGAGGATCCCACGGACCCTCTCGAGCCGACCAGATAGCCGTCCTCCACAGACTTCCAGACCAGCTTCTGCGCGATGATATACATGACCGAATAGCCGTTTTTGATGATGGAATTGAGTTCTCTCTGCAGTCTCTCCTCCACGATCCCGGGGAGCGGGTCTCCGTACATCGAGTGCGCCTTGTTGTAGCAGATCTCTGTCAGAGTCTCGTCCGAGTGGGGGATCACCGGCGGGCACTTGTCGGGCCTGACCGGCGAGATCGCATCCACCATATCCGCGATCCTGCGGGTGTTGGTGATGACCACTTCCTCCGCTTTTTTGGCCCCCAGATAGGAAAACTCCTGCAGCATGTCGTCCGTTGTTCTCAGATAGAGAGGCGCCGGATCCTCGTCCGACATTCCCATGCCGTCCTGAATGATGCTCCGGTAGATCTCGTCCTCCGGATCCATGAAATGCACGTCTCCGGTGGCGACGACGGGTTTGCCCAGCTGCTCGCCGAGTCTGACGATCCTTCTGTTGAGGTCAAGAAGGTCCTCTTCCGTCCGGATCTGGGGATAGCGCTCCTGCATTCTGGGAGACTCCAGAAGGAAGCGGTTATTATCCCGGGGCTGGATCTCCAGATAATCGTAGAAATCCGCGATGCCCGCGACCGCCTCGTCTCCCCGGTCCTCCAGAATGGCCTCAAAGAGCTCCCCGGAGACACAGGCGCTGCCGACCAGAATTCCCTCCCTGTGCTTCATCAGAAGGCTCTTGGGGATCCTGGGTTTTTTGAAGAAATACTGCAGATGGGAATCGCTGATCATCTTATAGAGATTCACTCTTCCCGTGTTGTTTTTGGCCAGCAGGACGCAGTGATGGGTCCTGAGCCTCTTGATGATCTCAGGGTTGCTGTCGCTGAGGGCGTTCACCTTCTCAAAGGTATCCGCGCCCCGGTCCTCCAGCATCGGAAGGAGCTTTCGGAAGATGCCGGCCGTGCATTCGGCGTCATCGACGGCCCTGTGATGATTCTGCAGGGAGACGCCCAGCACCTTGGCTACCGCGTCCAGAGTATACTTGGCGTGGCCGGGCAGAAGCGCTCTCGAAATGCCGAGGGTGTCCACAGTTGTGAACGGGCACGCATATCCCAGTCTCCTGCAGTTTTCCCTGACAAAACCGATGTCAAAAGCCACGTTGTGGCCGACAAGCACGCAGTCCTGCGAAAATTCCAGAAAGCGCGCCAGTACTTTCTCGACGGGATCCGCACCGATCACCATATCGTCTGTTATTCCGGTCAGCTGCGTGATCCTGTAGGGAATGGGAATACCGGGATTGACGAACTCTGAAAAGCGCCCGGTAATCTCGCCGTTCTCCACTTTGACAGCTCCGAATTCGATGATCCGGTTCTTTTCGGGAGAGAATCCTGTCGTCTCCAGGTCAAATACGACGTACTTCTGCGCGCTGAGCGCATCCTCCGGCTTCTCCCTCTCTCCGTACTCGATGCTTTTCCGAAGGTCGTCCACGAGATAGCACTCGACGCCGTAGATGATCTTGAAGAATTTCTGCGGATCGACAGGAGGCAGTCCCTCCTCTTTGCGTTTCTTGTTCTCCGCGGACAGGAGCGCGTCCCGGACATGGTTGGCGTCCGGAAACGCCTGTACATTTCCGTGGTCGGTGATCGCAATGGCCGGCATGCCCCAGGCATATGCTCTTTTGACCAGGTCCTTGCACTCGGAGACGCCGTCCATATCGCTCATCTTGGTATGGCAGTGAAGCTCCACCCTTTTGACTTCTGCCGTATCCTCCCTCTTCTTGACGATCGGGGGGATCTTCATGATGCCCTGGATCGAAGAAATGGACACTTCCTTGTCAAAAGCGTCGAAAATCGCCGCGCCTCTGACTTTGATCCAGTTTCCGGCGCCCAGGGACGAGAGGAGCTCGCCCGCCATAGCCGTCGGCACAAACAGCTTGCAGTAAATGGAATCCGTCAGGTCCGTCATGGAGAATTTGACGATCGTCTTATCATTTCTGATATCCCTGCTGCTGTTTGCGATGATCCTGCCGCGCACCACGACTTCGCCGATCTCGCCCACTATATCCGCGATCGGGATCGCGTCCTCATTGACTTCCCGACCGTAAATGACGTCGGGATGGTTGGAGCGCTTGAGACTGAAAGGCTTTTTGGAGGCTCCGGAGCCATTTTTGGCAAGTCCTTTGCTGCGTTTCTCCGGCGCATTCTCCTCTTTTTTGCGGAATGCCAGTTTGGGCGCCGCCTCCTCTGGCCGATCCGCCGGCTGCTGCGCCGCTGCGGGATCCCACGGCGGCAGTTCGCTCTCACCGCCCTCCAGGATCGTAAAGGCCGCTTCCGCGCCCTGCAGGGGTCTCACTCTCTGTGTTCTTTCCGCCGAAAGCTTTGCCTCTTTCTTCTGAAGGGTCACAGTGATCGTAGCCTGTACGCCGCATCTCTCTCTGAAAATCCTGTTGAGCGCCTCTTCAAGCCGGAAGGACATCTTTCTGCTCAGGCAGCTGTCCTCCATGACGATGCGGATCCGGTCTTCATCCTTGAACTCCACAGAGGCTTCCCGGAACAGAAGCCCCATCACATGCGAGAAGCTCTCGATCTCACTGACCAGAGAGTCATGGTATTCCTCCATCAGTCTCCGGGGCGTATACTGCGCGCTGAGGGAGTAGTGCTCGTCAATATAGATCTCCGGCGCGCGCTCGCCGAACACCTGGCCGGAAATCTCCTCCTGCATCCTGTAGATGCGCTGCTTGTGGATCAAATGACCCGAGTGCAGGACGACCTTGATCCTGGTATGCTCCTTGTTGGTCGTCAGTCTCTCGACCTCTGTCTCGGCAAAATAATCCCGCAGATCCGCTTTGACCTTCAGCGTCGGGAATACGTCAAAAAAAGGCTTCATGAATTTCCCTGTTCTCTTGCTGTCTCATTAACATTAATGATCTTATGTATCTTCGGCTCCTCCGTCAGCGCGCGGATGCCGCCATTTTGTCCAGCTCCTGCCTGAGCGCGTCCAGAAGCTCGCTCTCCGGCATCTTCCGGATAATCTCTCCGCGGCGCATCAGAAGTCCCTCTCCCGCTCCGCCGGCAATTCCCAGGTCCGCTTCTCTCGCTTCCCCTGGTCCGTTTACGGCGCATCCCATCACAGCCACCTTGATGTCGAGAGGATACCCCTGCACCAGCGTCTCCACCTGATTGGCCAGCCCGATCAGGTCTATCCTGGTCCTTCCGCAGGTGGGACATGACACTACGTCTATCCCGCCCTTTCGAAGCCCGAGGGTGCGAAGGATCCGCATTCCGGATTTGATCTCTTCTACAGGATCTCCTGTCAGCGAGACGCGGATCGTATCGCCGATCCCCTGATAGAGAATGATCCCGAGTCCCACGGCGGATTTAATGTTGCCGCTCATCAGCGTTCCCGCCTCCGTGATCCCCACATGCAGAGGATACTGCGTCTTCTCTGCCAGGATCTCATGGGCCTTTATGCACATCATTACGTCGGAGGACTTAATGCTGATCACGATCTGGTCGTAGCCGCAGTCCTCGACCATGCCGACCTTATCAAGAGCGCTCTCCACAAGACCTTCCGCCGTGACGCCGCCGTATTTCTCGACCAGATTTCTCTCGAGAGATCCGCTGTTGACGCCTACCCGGATCGGTACCTGTCTCTCCCTCGCGCAGCGGACCACTTCCTCGATGCGGCTTCTGCCGCCGATATTGCCGGGATTGATGCGGATCTTGTCCGCGCCGTTTTCGATCGCCGCAATGGCCATTTTGTAGTCAAAGTGGATGTCGGCGACCAGCGGAATGCTGATCTCTTTTTTGATCTCAGCGATCGCGTCGGCTGCCTGACGGTTCGGTACCGTGCATCGGATGATCTCACATCCGGCCTGCTCGAGCCTGTGGATCTGCTCCACTGTGGCGCGCACGTCCTCTGTAGGCGTATTGGTCATGGACTGGATCAGGATCGGATTTCCGCCGCCGATCAGGCGGTCTCCGATCTTTACCACTTTCGTATGATCTCTGTAAGACATATTGTTCCTTTCACTTTATTTAAAGAATCTCGAAATATCGTTGAACATCACGAACACCATGAGCGCCATCAGCGCCATGAAGCCCGCGAGATGGACCATTCCCTCCTTTTCCGGGGGAACCGGTTTGCCCCGAATGGCCTCGATCACCAGAAAGACCAGTCTCCCGCCGTCCAGAGCGGGCAGCGGCAAAAGATTGATGATGCCGAGGTTGATGGTCAGGAGCGTCGCCAGATTCAGCAGCGACATGATCACGACCATGGGGCCGTAGGGCTGCGCCTCCGTATATGTGTCGTTGACGACCTGGACGACGCCCACGGGTCCCGACAGGTCATCCTTGGAAAAATGCCCCGTAAAGATCGTCCCGAGCGACTTGACCGTCACCTTCATCCAGTACCGGATCTCATAAAAGGCGTAGCGGAATACTTCCGGCGCCGAGCACTCGTGCGCCTCTCCCGCGCCCAGAATACCGATATAGTAGCGGCCGGCCTCCTCGTCATACCTGGGAGTGAGCGTGACCGTATTTCTTTCCCCGTCTCTCTCGTAGGTGATCTCCAGCGGCTCGCCGTAGTTCATCATGGACACAAGACTCAGTTCTCTGTAGAGCCTGATGTTCTCCCCGTTGATCCTTTCGATCCGGTCCCCGTCCTCAAGGCCCGCTTCCATGGCTGCGGAGTCCTCCATGACCTTGTTGATGACCGGAAGATCCACGCCGCAAAAGGCGACGATAATGAGGGCGAAAATATAGCCGATCAGGAAGTTGGCCACGGGTCCCGCCAGGACTGTCGCGATCCTCGCGCCCACCGGCGCGTTGGGAAACGCGTCGCTGGAGAGATTTTTCCTCTCGTCCTCCTCCATCGCGTCCATTCCCTCGAATATACAGGCTCCGCCGAAGGGCAGGGCCTTCAGACAGAGGTCCGTATCGCCGATCTTTTTACTCAGAAGCGTCGGTCCGAACCCGATATCAAACTCGTTGACGCGGATCCCGTTCCGTCTGGCGACCGAATAATGCCCCAGCTCGTGGGAGATCACGATGACTCCCAGGATCAGAAAAAATATCAGAATACTGACGATCCAATTACTGCTCAAAACGTTATACTCCCGAATCCTTTCCCAATAAGCAAGAAAAGGCGAACACGAAGCCCGCCCCCTCCTGTTAAGTTCATAATGCCGCTGTTCCGAGCAGGAATACGCCCAGAATATAGATCAGCGGAGCCGTAAAAATAATACTGTCGAAGCGGTCCATAATGCCGCCGTGTCCGGGGATCAGGTCCCCGTAATCCTTGATATTGTGGTTTCTCTTGATCGCGGACGCCGCAAGGTCGCCCACCATGCTCAGCAGTGCTCCGCAGATCCCGATGATCAGAAACTCCAGCCGGAAATCCACGGACGGCTCGGAGAACCTGACCAGATAGGAAAGGATCACTGAGCACACGGCGGAACCGATCACGCCGCCGACCGCGCCCTCCACCGTCTTCTTGGGGCTGAGTACGGGCGCCATCTTGTGCCTGCCGAACATCATTCCGGCCGCCAGCGCGCAAGTGTCGCAGATGGAGCTGCAGACAAAGATCAGCGCGTAGACGAAGATCCCGTAGGGCAGCATCCGGCTCCGGAAGACGAATGACATCAGGACAGGCGCGTAGATAAAGCTGAAAAAGGCCGCCATGACGTGTTCCGACCGGAATCTGGGAAAGACCGCCACATAAGCTCCCATGAGTCCCAGAAAGGCCGCCACGATGATCATCATGGCAAAGAAATCGGACGCGAACACCATCTTGTCCGGTATGGCGCCCCACCTTGTCTGCAGGACCATCAGACCGATATAATATACCAGTGTCAGTCCCTGCGCAAGTCCCGTGAGCAGATTGATCTTCTGCCCTTCCTCAAGGACGCCTGTGGCTCTCGCCAGTTCCTGATAGCCGATCATCGAACATATCATGATGAGAGCCGCCAGAGGATACCCCCCCAGCAGCCCGAATCCGACGATCAACGCTGCAATGATCACACCACTGATCACTCTCTGTTTCATGAGATCAGGCCTCCATATCTGCGTTCCCTGTGATTGTAGGCGTCCACGGCCTTTTCCAGCTCTTCTTTGCTGAAATCAGGCCAGGCGGCGTCACAGAAATACAGCTCCGCATATGCGGTCTGCCACAAAAGAAAATTGGATATTCTCTGCTCTCCCCCCGTCCGGATCAGCAGATCCGGGTCCGGGATCCCGCCCGTATCGAGACAATCGGAGATAAGGCTCTCCGTGATCTCTTCCGGGTCCATCTCTCCCTTCCGGACCTTTTCGGCCGCCTTTCGGACAGCCCTCGTGATCTCATCTCTCGCGCCGTAATTGATCGCGATCTGAAATCCGATGCCGGTATTGGCAGCGGTATCGCGCTCAAGGTTGGCAATTGCGGTCTGCAGATCGCTGTCCAGCCTGGACTTGTCGCCGATCACCCTGATCCTGACATTGTTCCGGGCGCATTTCTGCAGGCTGGTCTTCATATAAGTCCTCAGAAGATTCATCAGCGCCTTGACTTCGCTGTCCGGCCTGCTCCAGTTCTCTGTGGAAAAGGCATAGACCGTCAGATAGCGGATCCCCATATGATCCGCGTCCTCCAGGATCCTCTCGACGGTCCTTGCCCCCTGCGCATGTCCGGCTGTTCTGGGAAGTCCGCGCTTCTTAGCCCATCTTCCGTTTCCGTCCATAATGATCGCCACATGGGCGGGTATCTTGCGTTCGTTATCCAAATCCTAACCTCTGACTATAGAATTGTGCGAAGATCAGATCGTCGTGATCTCTTTGGTCTTTTCCTCGATCATCTTGTCAATCTTCTTGATATTCTTCTCTGTTACCTTCTGAAGCTCGTCCTGAAGCTCGTTTACCACGTCCTCGGAAAGGTCTTCGCTCTTCTTGAGCTTCTTGAAGGCGTCGTTTCCGTCTCTTCTGATATTGCGCAGAGCGACCTTGGCGTCCTCGCCCATCTTCTTGACGTCCTTTGAGAGCTGTTTTCTGCGCTCACCGGTGAGCTCGGGGAATACCAGGCGGATCGTCGAGCCGTCGTTCGTGGGATTGATGCCCAGGTCCGAAGCGTTGATCGCGCGGCTGATCTCCTTGATCATCTTCTTCTCCCAGGGAGCGATCTGGATGATCCTTGCCTCAGGAACCGATACGTTGGCGACCTGCTGAATAGGCGTGGGGGATCCATAGTAATCCACGCGGATCTTGTCGAGCACATGGGGATTCGCGCGGCCTGCGCGGACTGCCTGCAGATCTGTCTGCAGATAAGAAATTGTCTTTTCCATCCTCTCTTCGTAGGGTTTGATTCTTTCGCTGCTCATAATAACCTCCATTCCGGAGCGCTTTGCGCGACGGGGCGATGAGAAACCCGCGAAGGCGATTTCTCATCTGCCATCAGGGCTATTTGTGACGCTCCGGCACAAATAGCCGTGTGAAAAATCAGCACATCAGTGTGATTTTTCGCACTAACCTCCCTGGTTTAATATTCCGGCACATGAAGCCGGTTGTGATCAATGCTGCTCTCAAACTGTGATCGTTGTTCCGTTGAAGCTTCCGGACGCTGCCTTGACGATGCTGTTCTCCTCCTGCAGGGCAAAGACGCGCATCGGCATATGGTTCTCCTTGGCCAGGATCGACGCTGTCATATCCACGGCCTGCAGTCCTCTTGCGATCACTTCGTCGATCGAGATCGTGTCAAATCTCTTCGCGTCGGGGTTCTTGGCCGGATCGCTGTCGTAGATGCCGTCAATATTCTTGGCCAGAAGGATCATATCCGCCTCGGACTCGATCGCGCGAAGAAGGATGCCCGTATCCGTGGAGAAATACGGATGTCCCGTTCCGCCCGCATAGAATACTACGGTTCCGCCGGCAAAATACTGATTGGCCTTGTCCTTGGAAAAAAGTTCCGTGAAAGCTCCGACCGCAAACGGCGTCATAACGACGGTCTTCATTCCTTCCGTTCTGAAGATCTCCGACACATAAATGCAGTTCATGACCGTAGCCAGCATTCCGATCTGGTCGGCTTTGACGCGGTCGATCTCGTTCCCTGTGCGGCCTCTCCAGAAATTGCCGCCGCCGGTCACAATGCCGATCTCATATCCCTCGTCGCAGAGCTGGCGCACCTGCCTGGCCACGCCCCTGACTGTCTCTTCATCAAATCCCATACTCTTGGGGCCGGCCAGAGCCTCCCCGCTCAACTTCAAAATGATTCTGCTCATCTGTCGTTCCTCCGGATTTTAATATCATTAATCATTTTACATTAGATATCCGCCATTTACAAGGACGGTCTCCGATGCTATACTGTTTGAGTTTATGAAGACAATTCGTTTAGTTTCCTATAATTATACGGAAAAAGGGGGCGCGCACTACAGATCCGGCGCCCGTCAGGAAGTAAGGTGAAGGAATGATCCAGACAAGAGAAGATGTCAGAAATGTAGCAATCATCGCACACGTCGATCACGGCAAGACCACACTGGTCGACGGACTGCTCAGGCAGAGCGGCGTGTTCCGCGATAATCAGGAAGTCCAGGAGAGAGTCATGGACTCCGGCGATATCGAGAGGGAACGCGGCATCACTATTTTGAGCAAAAATACAGCCGTCTATTACAAGGGAGTCAAGATCAACATCATTGACACGCCCGGCCACGCCGACTTCGGCGGCGAAGTGGAGCGCGTTCTCAAGATGGTCAACGGCGTGATCCTGGTCGTCGACGCCTTCGAGGGCCCCATGCCCCAGACCCGTTTCGTCTTAAGCAAGGCCATGGCGCTGGATCTTCCCGTCATCGTCTGCATCAACAAGATCGACCGTCCGGGCGCCCGCCCCACACAGGTCATCGACGAAGTCCTGGAGCTGCTCATGGACCTGGGAGCCAGCGACGAGCAGATCGACTGTCCCTTTGTATTCGCCTCCGCCAAGTCCGGTATCGCGACGCTCGACCTCGGCAGCGCGGGCGCGAGCATGAAGCCCCTCTTCGAGACTATTATCGATTATATCCCCGCTCCCACGGGTGATCCCGACGCCGGCACTCAGATGCTGATCAGCACCATCGACTACAACGAATACGTGGGCCGTATCGGCGTCGGCAAGGTGGACAACGGCACACTGAAAGTGAACCAGGAGTGCGTCATCGTCAACCACCACAACCCCGGAGAGAGCCGCAAGGTCAAGATCAGCAAGCTCTACGAGTTCGAAGGCCTGCGCCGCGTCGAAGTGAACGAAGCGCGCATCGGATCCATCGTAGCCGTATCCGGAATCTCCGATCTTCATATCGGCGATACGATCTGTTCGCCCGACGCGCCGAACGCGATCCCTTTCCAGAAGATCTCGGAGCCTACGATCTCCATGACCTTCAGCGTAAACGACTCCCCTCTAGCCGGCCGAGACGGCAAATACGTCACAAGCCGCCATATCAGGGACCGCCTTTACAGGGAGCTCAACACGGACGTCTCCCTGCGCGTGGAGGACACCGACACGACAGAGTCCTTCAAGGTCTCCGGACGCGGCGAGCTTCATCTCTCCGTCCTGATCGAGACAATGAGAAGAGAGGGCTATGAATTTGCTGTCAGCAAAGCGGAAGTCATCTACAAGAGAGATGCCGCCGGCAAACTCCTCGAACCCATGGAGACCTGCTTTGTGGATGTTCCCGAGGAATTCTCCGGCAACGTCATCCAGAAGCTCAGCGAGCGCAAGGGCGAGCTCCTCAATATGGGCATCGTCAACGGCGGCTATACCCGCCTCGAGTTCTCGATCCCTTCCCGCGGCCTGATCGGCTACCGCGGCGATTTCCTCACGGATACAAAGGGCAACGGCATCATGAACACGATCTTCGACTGCTACGCTCCCTACAAGGGAGATATCACCTACCGCAAACAGGGTTCGCTGATCGCCTTTGAAGCCGGTACAGCCGTCGCCTACGGCCTCTTCAACGCCCAGGAGCGCGGTCAGCTCTTCATAGGTCCCGGCGAGGACGTCTATGCCGGCATGATCGTCGGTCAGAGCGGCAAGTCCGTGGATATCGACGTCAACGTCTGCAAGACCAAGCACCTGACCAACCCCCGCTCCTCCAGCGCCGACGAGGCTCTCCGGCTCGTTCCGCCCAGGCTCATGAGTCTTGAGCAGGCCATCGAGTACGTGGACACCGACGAGCTCCTGGAGGTTACGCCCCATCACCTGCGCCTTCGCAAGAAGATCCTGGATCCCAGGCTCAGAAAGAGAGCTGCCATCAGCGCCGCGATGAAGAACGCAGCCGAGCTGGAATAAGAACACATATCAGTTAACGCAAACCCAAAAAGAGGATGCCGCATCACTGCTGATCGAGCAGAGGCGGCACCCTCTTTTTTACAGTTATGAATTTATGAATCGCTAGACGGCCAGATGCAGCACATTGGTCGCAATGGCAAAATAGACAGTCAGCGAGATCGCGTCCACGATGGTCGTGATCAGAGGACTTGCCATGACGGCAGGGTCAAAGCCCAGCCGGTGCGCCAGCAGCGGCAGGAAGCATCCGATCGATTTGGCGAACAGGACGACCAGGATCAGTGTGCAGCATACGATCAGAGCGATCTGGATGCCGACCCGGTCCAGGAAAAGAAGCTTTACGAAGTTGCAGACGGACAGCGTCAGGCCGCACAGGGCGGCGACCCGGATCTCCTTCCAGAGGGCTTTGAGGGCGTCGCTGAACTCGATCTCCTGCAGGGAGATACCGCGGATGATCGATACGCTGGCCTGGGAGCCCGCATTACCGCCCGTATCCATCAGCATGGGAATATAGGCTGTCAGGATCACATAGGACGCTAAGGCTTCCTCGTAGCTTGTGATGATGGCGCCGGTAAACGTCGCCGATATCATCAGAAGCAGCAGCCATGGCATTCTGTTCTTGTAGGTTTCAAGAATACCGGTTCTGAAGTAGCTCTTATCCGAAGGGATGATAGCCGCCATCTTTTCGATATCCTCCGTGGCTTCTTCCTGGATGATATCGACCACGTCGTCGATGGTGATGATACCGACCATTCGGTTCTCATTGTCCACGACCGGCATCGCGGTAAAGTCGTATTTCTGGAAAATGCGCGCCGCTTCCTCCTGGTCGGTCAGCGTGCCGATACTGATGACGTTCTCGTTCATGACCTCCCCGATGATTGCGTCGGGATTCATGATGACCAGATATCGGAGCGCCACCGTTCCGAGAAGCACCCTCTGGGCGTCGACGACATAACAGATGTTGACAGTCTCGGAATCCAGGCCGATCTTGCGGATCCGGTCTACCGCGTCGCTGACCGTCATGTTTTCCTTCAAGTCCACATACTCGACCGTCATGATGCTGCCCGCGGAATCCTCCGGGTAGCGGAGCAGGTGGTTGATGTCCTTGCGGGTCTCCGGCTTGGCGTTCTTTAAGATCTTCTTGACGATATTGGCAGGCATTTCCTCCAGCAGGTCCGTCGCATCGTCGGCCATCAGGTTATCGATGATGTTGGATGCCTCCTTATCGGAAAGGGACTGGATGATATACTGCTGTCCCTCGATCTCGAGGTTGGCGAAGACGTCCGCCGCGATGCTCTTGGGCAGGATCCTGAATATTCTGAGGGACTCCTCATCCTCCATCTCGTCCATGACCGCCGCGACGTCCGCGACGTTCATGTCCTCCACTTCCTGGCGAAGCTTCGTGTACTGCTTCTGTTCAAGGAGCTCTCTCAGAATATCTCCGTATTCTTTCTTGTTGTTCTCCATATTCGTCCTCCTTCAACTAAGTGATTTCTGTGTCTTTGACCTCGTGGATGAGGATTATCCGTACCGGAACTGAATGTACTTATATCCACAAAAACCACCTCCTCTCCTGTTTGGGGGACTCCCTTGAAAAACGCATGCTCTGTATTTCGTATAACTTCTCTTGCAGTTTAGACGCTGTCCTTCGCTTTGTCAATCGGCCGTATCCACACGGATCGGGAAAAAGCCCTCCTCCATCTCGATCAGGTCCGCTTTTCCGCCGCAGAGAGAGATCAGCCCCTCCTCGATCTGCGGAGCCCTGTCCGCCTCCACCGTGATCATCATCGAGACACAGTCCGTATAGGCCTGATCATAGGGCTCGATCCTGTTCTGACGCAGGTAGTAGAGCACGCGGTCCAGCAGGCTGTATCCGGTCTCGATCCCGATCACCCTGCAGCGGCACATCCTGACGACCTGCGCGTCGGCCAGAGCCGCCTGGGCCGCCTGCGTGTAGGATCTGACGAGACCTCCCGTTCCCAGAAGCGTTCCGCCAAAATAGCGCGTCACCACCACGACGGCATTGCGGATCCCGGCCCCTTCCAGGACCTTGAGCATGGGAATCCCAGCGGTTCCGGAGGGTTCCCCGTCATCCGACGCTTTTTTGACAGAGCCGTCGCTGCCCAGGATCCAGGCGTAACAGTGATGTCTCGCGTCATAATAGCGCTTTCGGGCTCCGGCGACCACAGCCGCCGCCTCCTCCTCGGTGGAAACAGGGTGGATCTCTCCGATAAACCTGGATTTCTTCTCCGTATATTCGCCGTTCCCGACGCTCTCCACTGTGAGATATTCCATTGAAGCTGCCATCCGGACCTCCGCCATCATGCATTGCCGCTCACGGCCCGCAGCGCGGGCCCGCGCATCTAACGAAATACACCCGAAAGCGCTTCTGTATTAACGCTTTCGGGTGTAAAAAAAGCTGGCAACGAGAATCGAACTCGTGACCTCCGCACTACCAATGCGACGCACTACCGACTGTGCTATGCCAGCTTACATCTGTTGTCTTGGCGACAACAAATGTATAATACCACAGAGGTCACTTCTTGTCAAACAATTAATTACTCACTTTTTTTGGAACTCGCTTTCTTCTTGGCCGCTTCCGCTGCTTTCTTCTTGGCCGCTTCCGCCGCCTTCTTCTTGGCCGCCTCGGCCGCCTTCTTCTTTTCCTCTTCCTCCTGGCGCTTTCTTTCTTCCTCTTCTCTGCGCTTCATCTCGAGGTACTCCTCGTAGTGGTAATCGCAGTAGTTGTCGCTATCGAAGTCCGTGTCCTCGTCAAAATATTCCGTGACGGCAGGGCAGATCCCGCTGAAGGGCGCCTGTCCGGACACTTTACAGACTGTTCTGGTTACGATTCCGTCCGGTCTCTCGAAGTCCTGCCACTCCTGGTTGCCGGGGAGCTCCTGCATGACCTCTCTCCAGATGGTCTTGGCAAGTCCCTGCTCCTCGGAGGTCGTCAGATCCTCGTTGTTGTCGTAGCCTACCCAGACCGTCGCTGTATAGCTGGGTGTATAGCCGCAGAACCAGACGTCGTTCTCGTCCGAAGTCGTTCCGGTCTTGCCGGCTGTCATCGTGGAACTGAAGTCCGCGCTCCGGCCGGTTCCTTCGGTGAGCACGTCCTCCATGGCCGAAGTCAGAAGCCATGCGGTCTTCTCTTTGAGTACGCGCCTTCCGGCCGCCGTCTTGGAGCTGTCCAGAAGGACGTTGCCCTCGTGATCCAGAACCTGCGTGTACATTTTGGGCTCAATATAGAAGCCGCCGTTGGCGATCGTCGCGTATGCCGCGTTCAGCTCGATATTCTTGACGCCGTATGTAATGCCGCCCAGCGCGATCGTCTCGTTGACGTCGGTAAACGTGTTTCCGTCGATCTCAACGCCGTCCACCAGAGTGGAGATGCCGAATTTCTCAGCATATTCATAGCCGACTCTGGCTCCCAGCTCGGAGAGCACCTTGACGGTGACGATATTCATGGACTGCACGATACCCTGCCGGAGCGTGGAGAGTCCCTTGTAGCCCTTGTACCAGTTGCGGACCGGAATTCCGCTGTCGTAGCTGTAGGGTTCGTCGACTTCCGATGAAGCCAGCGTGAACTCGCCCGTTTCGAGAGCCGGCGCGTATGTCGTGATAATCTTGAAGGTGGATCCGGGCTGGCGGAGCGTATCCGTCGCTCTGTTCAGCGTTCTGTTGGCCTCCTTGTCGCCGCGTCCGCCCACCATGGCGAGCACATGTCCGGTCGACTGATCCTCGATGGTAAGAGAGATCTCGGGCTGGGGAGCCAGGTTGACGCTCTCCGTATACTTCTGCTTCTTGGGATCTTTGATGACCGAATTCCTGAAATCCTCAATATCGCTGTAGGCGTTGTCCTTGGAGGAATACATCAGGTCTGCGTCCCAGTCCTGTTCCACCAGCCAGTTGGCCAGCGAATTGCTGTCGTAGTTGGAGGTAGTTCCGTCCTCGTTGATGACGGACAGCTTATAGCTGAGCATGTACTTGACGTTTTCGGGGAAGTTTCCGGAGTCCTCGCTGCACTCCTCGTCGCAGATCCTTTGGATCTCGGGATCAAGAGTCGAGTAGATCTTAAGGCCGCCGCTGTAGAGAAGCGCGTAGGCCTCCTCTTCCGTCTTTCCTGCGTCCTCCTGCAGATCTTTGAGGATCTGGTTCTGGAGCGCGTCGACAAAATAGGAGTTGATCCTGTTGTCCTCGACCTGCTTTTTGATATTGACTTCCTGAATGCGCGTATAGACGTCGTCCTCCAGCGCGCTGTCATGCTCCTCCTGGCTGATGTAGCCCTGATCGAGCATGTACTGCAGGACTGTCTCTCTTCTCTGTCCGTTCTGTTCAGGATACACGATAGGGTCGAACTGCGTGGGGTTCTGCGGGATACTCGCGATGACCGCGCATTCAGAGACGGTCAGTTCGTCGCAGTGCTTGTCAAAATAGCGCTGGGAGGCCGCCTCGACGCCCAGCGTTCCGTGTCCGAGGTTGATCGTGTTGAGGTAGTTGAGAAGGATCGTGTCCTTGCTCATGGTCTTTTCCAGCTCAATGGCCAGATACTGTTCCTGCAGTTTTCTCTTGAGACGCTCAACGCTCGTCTCATTGGTCCACTCGGTGAACACGTTGTTCTTGATCAGCTGCTGGGTGATCGTACTGGCGCCCTCGGAGAAATTTCCGCTCGTCACGCCGATCACCGCGGCTCTGAGAATACCGGGGGCGTCAATTCCCTTGTGCTCATAGAAACGCTCGTCCTCGATCGCGACAAACGCGTGGGCCAGATTATCCGTGATCATATCCCCGGAAACCGGTATGCGGTTTGAATCGGCCGATACCAGCTTGGCCACCTGATTGTTTTTGGCGTCATATACAAAGGAAGAAAAACCTTTGGGGCTGACATCGATGACCGTCTGGCTGGGAGCGCTGTCGATGACGCCTCTGAAGATGCCGATTCCCAGGCTGACCCCGGTGACCGCAAGACCGATCACGCCCACAAGAAGCAGATGCAGAGCGCCCAGAATGATCTTTTTCATTCTTTTTCTGCTCTTGGAAGCAAGATAATCCTGTCTGCTGCGTATTCCTCTTCTACCAAAATTCATATAATGAACCTTTTCCTTTCCGAATACAAATTCATCTCTGTATTATAGCAAAAGAAATCCTCATAATAAAGAACTTCACAAAATTGTCACTTTATTTTGATTTTCTTCTCCTGTAAATAAGTTATAATAGGATTCCGGGCAGAACTTCCTTATGTCCGTCACTAAACTGCAGGATCCGATCATAAACCGAAAGGAGTGTGTTTGATATGCAGAATGTTATATGTATACCCGCTTATAAACCTGGTGAGGCTCTAATAGACCTGATCATGGAACTGGAGCAGTCCGGCTTCGTCCGGATCGTCATTGTGGATGACGGCAGCGGCCGGGATTTCACGCATATATTTGTAAAAGCCGAGGAACTGGGCTGCACGCTGGTCCGCCACGAACATAATATGGGCAAGGGAGCCGCGCTCAGGACCGGGATCCAGAAGGCGGTCTTCCAGTACGGACCCGAGATCGCCATTGTCACCGCCGATGCCGACGGCCAGCACCTCGCCCGCGATATTGTCAGAATAAGCGATACTCTCGCCTCCAACCCCGGTCATCTCGTCCTGGGCGTGCGCGATTTTGACGGCGTCGACGTGCCTCCCAAGAGCAGATGGGGCAACCGGATCACATCAGCTTTTTTCAAGGCCGGAACAGGCGTGGCCTGCAGCGACACGCAGACAGGGCTCCGGGGAATTCCCAATTCCCTGCTTCCTCTCGCGCTCCTCACCAAGGGCGACCGGTATGACTATGAGATGAATTTCCTGACGGAAGCTGTCAAAAAAGCGCCGCTGATCATGATTCCCATAGAGACCGTGTACAGCGACGGCAACAAGTCGTCCCACTTCCACCCCGTGCGGGATTCCTTCCTCATTTATAAGGAACCCCTCAAGAAGGTAGGTATCAGCGTATTCGCGGCGGGACTGATCGCCGTAGCCGCCGACCTCATCTTCAACAACCGCAACGACTGATTCCGAAAGGCCATTACAGGTTCAACGCAGCAGCTATGAAAAAGAACAGCACCCATGCCGGAAAGCAGCAGGATCCGGACTCATCATTCAAAAAAAAGTTTACCCGCATATGGTGCATAACAGCTTCCGCTCTCCTCACTCTCTTTGTGCTCTGGACGCTTCTGGACGCCTTCGTGATCCCGAGTGATATCATCCCGACGGATCTTCTGGCAGAGGGGGCTCCGAAGCAGCTCAAGAGAGACGATGCAGATCCCGCCGGTCAATCCGCAGCCAATGCGGAAGAGGAAGACGCCGCCTCTCCTGTCTTCGAAGAAGAGGAAGAGCCCGAAGAGATATTGACCGGACCGGTCATCACGGATCATTCCTACAAGGACGGGGATATCGCGATCGATATCAGCGAGATGAGAATGCTGGACACCAATGTCTATATAGCCGAGATCACGATCAATGATCCTTCCTATATTAAAACAGGGCTGGCGGAGGATTCCTTCGGCCGCAACCTGACGGAGGCGACCTCCGCCATTGCTTCCAGAAACGGCGCGATCCTGGCCATCAACGGCGATTATTATGGATTCAGGGCTTCCGGCTATGTCATGAGAAACGGCTATCTTTATCGTTCCACCCCCGCAAGGGATCCCGAACAGGAGGACCTTGTCCTCTACGAAGACGGGTCTATGGAGATCGTGCGCGAAGCGGACGTCACCGCGGAGGATATCTGGGAGTCGGATGCCTCCGACATCTTCTCCTTCGGCCCCGGACTCGTGATCGACGGAGAGATCAGTGTCCGGAGCGGGGACGAAGTGGAGAGAGCGCAGGTCACCAATCCCAGGACCGCGATCGGCATTGCTTCGCCGCTCCATTACTATTTTGTCGTTTCCGACGGAAGGACCGACGAGAGCGTCGGTCTGTCTCTCTTAGAGCTGGCCCAGCTCATGCAGCACCTGGGCTGCCACACCGCTTATAACCTCGACGGGGGCGGATCCTCCACCCTCTGGTTTAACGGCAAAGTCCTCAACCGTCCGACGACCTTCGGGGATAAGATCATAGAAAGGAGTATCAGTGATATCATCTATATTGGCAAGTGATAAAGACCTGGCAGGCCTTAAGCGGGCATTCTGGATCTCCTTGTTCCTGACTGCCTTTTGCGCGGTCTTTTATCTGATCTACAATATTTTCTCCCACGGCGTGCACTCTCCGTACATGACGTTTCTGTTCGTGCGGCCGCTGATCCTCTGTGCGCTGCCCGCGGGCCTGCAGCTCCTTGTGCGCAAGCTCCCCGGCCCCAGTCTTCTGTCTTTTCTGACCTGGAACACCGGTGCCGCCGCAGTCACCTGCAGCAGTCTCCTGCGCGGGATCTTCGAGATCGCCGGCAACTACTCGGCCTATCAGGCGGTTCTTATGAACATAGGATTGGCCCTTCTGGTCTGCGGCTTTCTTTTTTATATCGCAGGTATAATTTATTTGCGTTTTTCATCTCTGTAAATATTTTTTGTTTATTTATTAATTTATGTAATTTTTAATTAACATTTCTGTAATTATATGATATCCTAAACCTGATATTGAAAATCAGGTTTATCAGAATCCGTTCTCATGCAGAACAAGAGAGCGGTCAGAGGTATGATATGATTACGACCAAATCAAGAAGAAACACTTCCATGGCAGCGCTCACGGGGCGGGTGATCCTGGCCGCCGTCATCGCGCTTCTTATTTCGCTGTCCTCTCTCTCTCCGTCGATCACGGCTGACGCTGCAAGCGGCAATATGCAGATCACGCCCATCGATTTCGGCCACGCCGATGTCTGGGGCGACTGCACCATGCTCTCGAGCGGCGGCAAAAACCTGCTGATGGACACCTGCCTGAGAGATACCTATGACACGTTGATCAACTACCTGGATGATCATCATTTCTATACTTTCGATATCTATCTCTCGCATTATCACTATGATCATATGCAGCAGATCCCGACGATCATCAACGATTCCCGGTTTAAAGTGAGTAAGGTCTATCTTCCCGACCCCGCTCATCTCAAGACGGGCGCCGCCAAGACCAATTACTGCAAGGAGCTTCTCGCAGGATACAATGCCATCGTCAAGGCCGCCAACAACAATAACGTCAAGATCGTCTACCTCAAGAAGGGATCCTCCTTCACAGTAGGAAACGCCAAAGTCAGCATCCTGTGGGGGTGCAGCTACAAGAGCAGCAGCTACAACGCCAAATATATCAACAACAACTCTCTCGTGGCCAAAGTCACCTCCGGCAGCACCTCCTACCTGACATGCGGAGATATCGAGAAAGAGACAGAGGCCCAGCTGGTCAAGAGCGGCATCAATCTCAGCGCCGATATTTTCAAGTTCAACCACCACGGCGGCAATACCAGCAATACCTCCGCCTTTGTTAAGAAAGTGAACCCCTCCTTCGCCTATTACAACTGGCTGGGAGACAACCCGACCTCCTTCGGCGGCGGCTGGGTCCAGACTTCCATCAACAATCTCAAAAAGACCTGCAACATCTACAGCACCCGCTACAACGGCATGCTGACCTTCACGGTCAAGGCCGGACACATCAGCGTAGCAGGCGAGAGAAACATGCGCACGGTCACGGCCAATATCAAGAACAGCGCCGGAGTCATTGTCAACAAGGTCAAATATCAGTTTAACGACGCCCTGGACTATCACATCACGGCCCGCATGAAGAAGACGGCGGCTACTGTTACGGCTGCCAATTCCGTCACGGCCCTGCCCACCAGATACAAGTTCACAGCCAAATTCGTCAAAGTAGGAGACGGCTACAAGTACCGCAATACCAACGGCTCCTACACATCCAGCAAGTTCCAGAAAATCGGCGGCGAGACGTACTATTTTAACGCCAACGGATACCGCGTCACGGGCTTTAAGAAGATCAACGGAAAGACTTACTACTTCGATGCCAACGGCAAAATGCTGCTGCGCTGGAAGAGAGTCAACGGCAAGAAATATCTGTTCGATCCTGTCGACGGCCATATGCATACCGGCTGGGAATGGGTAGAAGAAAAGAACGCCTGGTACTATCTCAGCACTAAATACGGCTATCTCCTGGAAGGATGGCGGACCATCGGCGGCAAGAAGTATTATCTGACCCCCGACGAATTCTACGCCAAGACAGGTCTTCAGACCATCGGCGGCAAAAAGTACTTCTTTGACCCCGTAAACGCCTATATGATCACCGGCTGGAGAACGATCAGCGGCAAGACCTTCTACTTCGGAACAGACGGCGTCATGGTCACCGGCACCCAGACCATCGACGGCAAGACCTATACCTTCAACTCCAAGGGACAGCTGACCAGCGGGGACGCTCCTTCGCAAGCCTCCTCCACAGCTGTGAAAGCCGGTTCTTCGGATACCTCTTCCAGGATCATCTGGAACAGCAACGTCTTCACGACGAGCGCGGTTCTCAATACCTGGGCCAAGGGCACGGACTCCGATATGCCGCTCGACTATAAGACGACCAGAAATACGGCTTTCGTAAACTCCATGCTCTCTTACGCGACCTATTTCATCGGCAAGATCGACTATGCGTCCTCTGTGACCAACAACGATCCCAACGGCCTGCGCTTCAAGAGACTCAAGTCCGGTGGAAAGACAGACTGCTCCTGGTTTGTCTACCACGTTCTTTACAAATACGGACTGGTGGGCGAGGACTTCATCCACTCCTACCAGTGGGGCAATAATCCCAGCTGCTATCCCGGCGCCTCCAACATCGGAACGGACGTCAGCAAAGCCTCTCCCGGCGACATCATCTGCACCGGCAAAGGCACGGCGAGCAGCAACAGCCATGTAATGATCTATCTCGGAAACGGCAAGGTCGTCGAGTGCGCGGCCGGCTACGGCGTCATCATCAGCAACGCTCCCAAGACGGCGCGCCAGATCGTACACTTCAACTGCCTGCCCAAGAACAATGCAGCCGGCTACAACACTTCCAAAGGCGGCTCATGGGTCAAATCGGGCAACGGCTATAAGTTCAAAGTCGGCGGCTCCTACCTGACAAACCGCTTCCAGAACATCAACGGAGAGATTTACTATTTCGACGCCGACGGAATGCGCGCGACAGGCTGGAAGACCATCCAGGGCAAAAAGTACTACTTCACCAGCAACGGAAAGCTGTATCTGCGCTGGAAGCGGATCAACGGCAAGAAGTACTACTTCGATCCGCTCACGGGATACATGCACACCGGCTGGGAATATGCCAAGGATCTTAAGAAATGGTATTATCTGAGCCCCAAATACGGCTACCTTCTGGAAGGATGGCGGACCATTGACGGCAAGAAATACTACCTGACGCCCGATGAGTACTACGCCAAGACCGGATGGCAGACCATCGGCGGTAAAAAATACTACTTCGCGTCCGACGGCCACATGCTCACAGGCAAGCATACTATCGGAGGAAAATCTTATACCTTCGGAACGGATGGTGTGCTGAAATAACACGATAAAGGGGCTGACGCAGCAGCTTGGGATCTCACTGGTCCTTTCGCTTCATGCGTCAGCCCCGCTATTTACATTCTTCAGGATTTTCCCTTCAACCCCTTAATGATCTCGATCGTCTCGATATCCTCGGGCGTCAGCCTGATATTGGTCACCTTGGTCCTGCCTTCGTTGTCCGTGACCCGCAGTTCCATGATCACTCCGGGCTGTATGTTATCCCTCGCGACGGAATGCAGAAATTCGATCACTCTGGGATGCTGCTCTCTGAAGATCTTGAGTCTCTCTCCCAGCTGCATGATCTGCATCGGATTCATTGCCATCTCGTTACCTCCATTTTTTCAATTTTGTCCTGATCCTCTGCAGGGCATTATCGGTTGATTTCTCGTCCCGGTTGAGCACGTGCGCGATCTCGACGTAGCCAAGACCGGTCAGATGCAGCTCCAGGACCTGTCTCTCGAGAGGACTCAGTTCCTTCTCGATCTTCTCCTCCAGCCTTTCGATCTCCTCGCGGCTGATCAGATACTCCTCCGGATTGGAGCTGGCGTCCGCTTCGAGGCAGTCCAGAAGGTCCTCTTCTCTCTCTTCGCCGTTTTCTTCTCTGACCGGCCGGCTCAGCGAGATAGCCGTGTTCAGCGGCAGATGCTTTTTCCTGCTGGAGGCCGTCACTGCGGTATACAGCTGCCTCGTCACGCACAGCTGGGCAAAAGTCCGAAAGCTGGCGTCTCTTCCGCTGTCATAGTCGCGGACAGCTTTGAAGAGTCCCAGCATACCTTCCTGGATCAGGTCATCGGAATCCCCTCCGAGAATATACATGGACCTGGCTTTGCCCAGGACCATTCCCTTATATCGGTCCAGAAGCGTCTCCGTGGCCTCCTGCTCGCCGTCCCGGGAAAGACAGATCAGTTCTTCATCCGATAGTTCCTCAAACTTGTCCTTCATTCTCAAAGGCTCCTCTGGCGGACGATCTCATAGGCCAGGATCCCCATTGCGACAGAGGCGTTGAGCGAGTCGATCTCGCCCTTCTGGGGAATGGACGCGACCATGTCGCATTTTTCTCTGACCAAGCGGCTGACACCGCTTCCCTCCGCGCCGATCACGAGACCGATAGGCCCCTTCAGGTTCAGCTGCGTCATCGTCGTGCCGTCCATGTCCGCGCACACAAACCAGAGTCCCTGACCGGCCAGCTTCTCCATCGTGCGCACAAGATTCGTCACCTTGACGACGGGCGTATAGTTGATGGCGCCTGCCGACGCCTTGGCCACCGTCGCCGTGAGGCCTACAGCCCGGTCTTTGGGGATGATCACGCCGTGCGCCCCCGCAAGATTTGCCGTTCTGATAATAGCGCCGAGATTATGCGGGTCTTCGATTCCGTCGAGCAGGACAAAAAAGGGATCCTCCCCTTTCTCTTTGGCCCTGGCGAAGAGGTCCTCCATCTCCCCGTAGGAATAGGCCGCGATCTCTGCGATGACGCCCTGGTGCCTTCCGGTCTCCGACATCTGGTCCAGTCTCTGCCGGCTGACATATTTGATCGGCGTCCCGCGCTTTGCGGCTTCTTTGCGGACTGTCTGCATAGCCCCCTCGCGGCTTCCATCAAGCATATATAATCGATCGATCGTTTTTCCGGAGCGAAATGCCTCGATCACGGCATTTCTGCCCTCGATCCGGTTCTCATTCATAGTATTCGTTCTCTCCTGTCTCTCCGGCATCCGGTTTTCTGGCGCCCAGTCTTCCCTTCCGGTCCGTTCTCGCGACTCCTTCCCGCAGCAGTTCCAGGAGCCGGTCTGTCTTGTCCTGCAAATACAAGTAACCGCACAGGGCTTCCAGTGCGGTTGCTTGCAGATATTCCTCCATGGAAGAACTCTTGGCGTGGTGATACGGGTTGGAATTTCTGCCTCTTCTGTAGACCTTCTTCTCGTCCTCCTCCATCAGGTCGTAGACGGCCTTTCCGATCGCGGCCTGCTGCTCGGCCCTGACATAAAAGGTCGTCTCATTGTGCAGCTTCTCCACCTGGCGGTTTCCCTTGGAGACGAGAATGGTCCTGATCACAAGTGAATAGACCGCGTCGCCGAGAAAAGCCAGCGCTGACGGAGAATATGTCCTGATATCGACGTCTTCGTGCGGAAATTCCTTCAGGATCAGACCTCTCAGGCTTTCTTCCATTTAACTCCTTCTCTGGTATCTTCCAGAATGATGCCCTTTGCCTTGAGTTCGTCGCGGATCGCGTCCGCTTTGGCAAAATCGCGCGCCTTCTTGGCGGCTTTTCTCTCCTCGATCTTAGCCTCGACGTAGGCTGCGAGATCATCTTCAAGGTCATTATCCCTCTCGATGATCAGGCCGCACACATCCGCGAGATCCTGCAGCTCTTTGTCCAGCGCCTCGATGAATTCCTTCGAGGAGGTTCCGCTGACGTTCGTGTTGATCCATTTGACCAGCTCGAAAACCGCCGAAATAGCGTCCGCGGTGTTGAAGTCGTCGTCCATCGCGGTCTCGAACTGTCTGCGGTATCCTTCTGCCTCTGTGAGGAGCGCTTTCTCTTCGTCCGTCGCTGCTCCCACCGCCTTGCCGGTCAGGAACTTGAGGTTTTCGCCGCAGTTGAGGATTCTCTCGTAGGAAGCCTTGGCGGACTCCATCAGCTCTCTGCTGAAGTTCAGGGGACTTCTGTAATGCGAGGAGAGCATGAAGTAGCGGAGTACCTGCGGATCATACTGGGAGATCACGTCGCGGACCGTGAAGAAATTGCCCTTGGATTTGGCCATCTTCACGCCGTCGATATTGAGGAATGCATTGTGCATCCAATATCTGGCGAACGTGACGCCGTTAGCCGCCTCGGACTGCGCGATCTCATTCTCGTGGTGCGGGAAGACGAGGTCCTCTCCGCCGGCGTGAATGTCGATCTGGTCGCCGAGATAGCGCTTGCTCATCACCGAGCACTCGATATGCCAGCCGGGTCTTCCCTTGCACCAGGGGCAGTCCCAGTAGGGCTCTCCGTCTTTTTTGGGCTTCCAGAGCACGAAGTCCAGAGAATCTCTCTTCTGCTCAGCGCCGGAAACCTTGAGGTCGCGATTGCCGCTCCTCATGTTGTCCAGATCCTTGTGCGAGAGCTTGCCGTAGCCGTCAAACTTTCTGGCGCTGTAATAGACAGTGCCGTCTTCCGCGACATAAGCATATCCCTTGTCGATCAGCGTCTGGATCATATCGATCATGCCGTCGATCTCCTGCGTTGCCCTGGGGTGCATGGTCGCGGGTCTGATATTGAGGCTGGCCATGTCCTTCTTGCACTCCTTGATGTATCTCTCGGAGATCACGGAAGAATCCACGCCTTCCTTGATCGCTTCCTTGATGATCTTGTCATCTACATCTGTGAAGTTGGATACGTAGTTTACATCATACCCTTTATACTCAAAATAGCGGCGGACCGTATCAAATACAACCATCGGTCTTGCATTACCGATATGGATAAAATTATAGACGGTCGGGCCGCAGACATAGATTCCGACTTTACCCGGATTCACCGGA
>ODAI013633644.1_pt1 | contig 29482 bp, 25 predicted proteins | sample 1539321 | NCBI WGS metagenome assembly ODAI01 (sample SAMN02144231, study PRJEB22623) | gut metagenome | biome: sheep rumen | host: Ovis aries | place: New Zealand
CCTCTAACTAAGAGCTTCACCTCAGGAGAATACTCCAAAGTAATTATATAAATCTAGTTGCATAAATTCATTCCCTCATCACGTAGTTCATTCACTTTTCAGCAAAATCACTTAGACTAAGCAAAAGCCATAATTACCTTAAAGGTTATTATGGATCGTTTACTGGTCATCTATAGTTTTCCCATATTTCAAAACTGTTCCGCCTGTTCATCAATCTTCAGAATCACCGATATTTCTGGAAAGAGTAAACAGTTCCCGGATTTCACTGTTGGACATTTCGGAAAGCCACTTCTCCCCCGCCTCGACTGTGAGATCTGCAAGTTCCTGCTTGGCCCTGATCATCTCATCTATACGCTCTTCAAAAGTTCCTTCACAGACAAAACGGTAGACATTGACATTGTTCCTCTGACCGATTCGGAATGCACGGTCGGTTGCCTGGTTCTCCACCGCCGGATTCCACCACAGATCATAGTGGATGACCGCTGAAGCGGCTGTAATGTTCAAGCCGGTACCTGCGGCTTTCAGGGAGAGGATCAGAACCGGACGGCTGCGATCGCTCTGGAACTTCTCCACCATCTGTTCACGCTGCGAAAGAGACAGCGCTCCGTGCAGGAAGTCCGCTTCTATGTTCATATTGTCCCTGAGCCAAGAGGCAATCAGTTCACCGGTGGCGGTATACTGGGTGAATACGATGGTTTTCCTGCCCGCCGCGGTAAGTTCGGACAGCAGTTCCAGCAGAGTCTGAGCCTTGCCGGAAGTATCAGCGTCAGCCGGTACCGATTCATCATAACAGTGCGGCGCATTGCAGATCTGTTTAAGTGAAGTAATCATGGACAGGATCAGACCGCGTCGTTTCATCGATGAAACCTGCTGTTCTCCGCTGCTGTTCTCCAGTTCACCCAACGCATTGTTGAGCACGGCTTCATACAGCATCTTCTGTTTGACAGTCAGATCGCAGTACTGCTGGGTCACGATCTTCTCAGGAAGATCGCTGATAATTGATTTATCCGTTTTCATTCTGCGCATGATAAACGGACCGGTAAGACGACGGAACTGTTCCAGCACCCTGCTGTCCTTGTCATGCTCGATCGGTACCGCGTAATCCCTGGTAAAGGCGGCAGCGGTGCCGAGAAGCCCCGGATTAACGAAATCCATTATCGACCAGTACTCAAGAAGACGGTTCTCCACCGGAGTTCCCGACATGGCAATGTAGCCTGAGGCTTTTATCGAACATACCGCCTTTCTGGTTGCAGTCGCAACATTTTTAATATTCTGCGCCTCATCAATCACCAGCATTCTGATTTTCATTGATGCGAACAGTTCCGGAGCAGATCTGAGTTTACCGTAGGTGGTAATGACCACATGTCCGCCCTGAGGCAGCTGCGCCCCGGTTCCGTAAACTACACCGCAGACAAGCTGCGGGGCAAACCTGGCTATTTCCTTCTGCCAGTTGATCAGCAGAGTCTTCGGAACCACCACCAGCGCCCTTGCCTGATCAAGTTCACCGGCACAGCGCAGCGATTCGAGCACGGTAATAACCTGTAGTGTCTTACCGAGACCCATGTCATCGGCAATCACCGAGCCGATCCCGAGCTGGGCATTGCTGTACATCCAGCTGAATCCTGCAACCTGGTAAGGACGCAGCTCCGCCGTGATGGTATCCGGCACCGGAATATCTTTACGGCTGAACATCTGTTCAAGAACCGCTTCTGCAGAATCATCGACTATCACGTCAAGTCCGGAGAAACAGCGGGTGATGGCGGCCTGGATCAGTGCGGTGGCGGAAGCTTTCTTCTCACACATCTTTTTCTGTTTTAGCAGCCCTTTTACCTCTTCAGAGGTGAAATAAACATAACGGCCGTGGAACCGCACCAGCTTACCTGCATTTTCAAGCAGCCGGTCAAACTCATCACCGGTAATCTCCAGATCGTCCACAGTATAGATCCAGCTGTATGAAAACATGCGGGACAAAGACATAAAACTGATAGAACCGGAAGGAACAGATGAAGAGATTTTCATTTTCACCGAAGGTTTCAGAATTTTTTTCAGTGCCTTCGGCAGAACTATTCCGCATCCGATGATTTTCAGCAGCGGCAGCGAGCTGAACAGAAGTTCTCTGAGATCTTCAAGACTTAGCATCACTCGGTCGACTCCGCCGTCAATCAGTTCTCTGAGCGCAGGACAGTAGCCTGACAGTCTGCCCAGCAGTCGCAGACAGTCAAAATAGGATCCGGATGACGGATCTGAAAGTACAGATGAAAGCGGAACAAAACTGTCTGACTGCTGCGGCAGTTTAAGATTCATGGAAAAACCAATCTTAAGATCATCAGTTCCATCCCCTTCATGCTCAGTCAGCTGGAACTGCGGAATACAACTGCCGTCAATCATATGGAATGAACCGAGCCACTGCTGCAGACTGGAGAATTCCGGAGACAGGCCGACACAGGCAACCGATGCACCCGGAGTATCAAACAGCACCGTATGAACAAAATCAGGATCGCCTGATCCGAAATCCGTGGACGCCAGATAAACCGACTGGATGAAATCGGAAATAAAATATCCGAGGGCGGTCAGGCCGGCGGTAAAGTCTGACGGTTCCTCAATTCCCTCAACCGCCACAAAAGGACGGGAAAGTCTGTTTAAAACGTGACCGGTGCTGATACAAAGACTGCGTATCTGCGGAGACAGCACCGCAGGGATCCAGCGGCACGCTACGGCACTGCCCGATACATCCTTGATCAGTCTGGTCTGTTTGATTTCAAGCCCGCATTCCGGCTCAAAGCAGATAATCTGCGGGACAACCGATCCGGCAGCCACCAGTCTCAATGCCATAAAAAACAGCCGGTAGCATATTTCCTGCTGCACCGTCAGACGGGAGATCTGCTCTGCGGTCAGCGTACCGTCCAGCAGCGAAACAGGATCTGTTACAGCATGATCAGCCAGGATCCCGCAACCGGTTAAAGCTATAACAGCTCCAGGCTGTGACCTGCTTTCAGCCCGTGTCCGTTTACCGGTTATAAAGCCTTCATACGATCTTCGTACGGTGCCCCATTTTTTCAGCGCAGTCTTCGGAGCATAATGTGCAACAGTAAAACCTGCCGCGGAAAAAGCAGGGTTACAGCCTCTGGTTCCGGGAAAATCACTGAAGGCAGTCTCACGCAGCAGCTGCATAGACGACAGAGGATCCTGCGCCGTTTTTTTGAAAAAGGATTTAGCCTTTTTTGCTGCGGCAGTAAGCATCTTTTCGTATTTTGACTTAAATCCTCCACTGGCATATCCGGCAGGATTGTCCGCAAGCAGCTGCAGAAGTTCGTTGAAAAGTTCCGGAACATTCTCAAAGCAGAGACGGTCAAGCTGCTCAAGCAGAAGTCTGTCAGTCTCACAGTCTCGGTGCTCTGGGAGGAATGCATCATCATCGGCAGACTGTAAACTGTAGGGAGAAATTTCATTGCCCGGTTCTTCCATATTTTCGGATGAGTCATCTCCATGGTACGGTTCCCCAACTGCTACAATTTCACTCCAGGACGGAATGCAGATCTGCTCGGTACGATCCAGATCAATACTGCGTTTTTTCAATTCGGCCAGCAGATCTATTCCTCTCATCCGGAACAGAACAAAAGGATCCCGGTCGATCTCGATGCTGAGCATATATATTACAGCTGCGATATGCTTGCACGGAACCGCATAATCAGGACAGGAGCACTTCATTCCAAGATCGCGCCACTGGGTCGGAAAAATTCTGATCCCAAGTTCACGTGCCATGGTAAGGATCTGCGGATCAAGAACCTTGTTGGTAAGAGAGGCTATTACGGTCGGACATTTCATAAGCCGATCCATAAGTCTGGCAGTGTCGGCGGATGAGACCTGCGGAACCGTCAGTACTATTTTATAAAAAGAGGCGTAATGTCCCTTTACCCTGGCGGTAACTTTTCCGCCATCTATGCTGAGATCCAGCACCTTGCCGGTATTGGCATAGGTTTTACCCCGCGGGATCCTGTTTGCATTATCTATTTTTGTCAAAGCAGCCAGCCATTCACGGCCCCACCATGTTGTACCGTAGGATTTTGATGCCATTATATCTCCGACATATATACAGTTTTATTTCATACAGTATATCAGACATCCGGCCAGCACAACAGCATGACGACTGAAGTTACAACACTCCTTTTTTACAAAATAACTGATTGGTCAAACCTCTTGAAATTACCTGTACTCAGTAATTGTATTCCTGTTCACTTTTCCCGAGCCGGCACAAATATTGAGATAGATCAGCTACATATTATTGGATAAAATTCAGATATCTGTTTAAGAACTTAAAGATTTAGTTAGCTATGATTATCGAAGAAACTGTAACAACCTGTACACTTGATTCCGTCTCCACCCTGGGATGCGCCCTCGCAATTCTTATTGCCGGACGATGGCTCAAGGGGAAAATTAAATTTCTGAAAAAATTTCTCATTCCGTCTCCGGTGGTCGGAGGTATAGTTTTCGCTCTTATAATGCTTATCTGCCATGAGTACAGGATAGTCAGTTTAACCTTTGATCAGTGTCTGAAGGATCTGACCATGCTGATGTTTTTTACCGGTGTCGGATATCTGGCTTCATTCAGACTGATAGCAAAAGGCGGAAAGGTCGTGGTTATTTTCTTCCTCTGCACCATATTTCTGATCCTGTTGCAGAATCTTACCGGGGTCGGGATCGCCGCCCTATTTAATAAAAATCTGCTGCTCGGGCTTTCTGCAGGTTCGATTTCTCTGGTCGGCGGTCACGGAACTTCAGCTGCATTCGGTCCCGAACTGGAAAAACTCGGACTGACCGGGGGGCTGTCAATTGCGATTACCTGTGCCACCTTCGGACTGATCGCCGGTTCGCTTATCGGAGGACCTCTCGGGAAACTTCTGATCAGCAAATACCGGCTGGCACCTGAAATCGATAAGGATCATACTGAAGAAAAAAAACATGCTGCTTCAGATGTGTCAAAGAAAAAAGTCGGTGAGATGGAAATCTCCTCCGGGCTTGGATACCTGATAGTAGCAATGACTGTCGGTTCCTGGTGCATGAGCTACCTCAAAACACGCGGAATTGTTCTTCCCGGTTATCTCGGACCTATGGTTATCGCCTGTATCATAAGAAACGTCAGCGATCTGATGGGAAGGGAAGTACCGATGCATGCCGTTGAACTGTGCAGCAATACTGCACTTCGCTTCTTTCTGGCCTTTGCCCTGATGAATCTGCATCTGTGGGAACTCAAATCTCTGGCTCTGCCGATCATCTGTATTCTGCTGCTGCAGTGCGTAATGATGGCGATGTTTGCATATTTTGTCACCTTCAGAGTTATGGGTTCAAACTATGATGCCGTGGTGATGTGCAGCGGACAGTGCGGCTTCGCCATGGGAGCAACGCCGAATGCACTGGCAAATATGGATACAGTTACAAAATGCTACGGTCCTTCTCCGAAATCATTTTTCGTTATCTCAATAGTCGGAGCTCTGCTGATTGATTTTGTGAACGCACTGCTGATCACCGCATTCTGCCGCTTCCTTGTTTGAAACCTGCTGCCGGTTATTACTTTTTCCAGACCTGGGGATCGCTCTTCGGCGCTGATGTGCAACCTTTCATTGAACAAAATGAAAATCCGCTCATTGTTGTTTCAAAATAGAGGAATCGGCTATACTGTGCTGTCCCGGCAGCCAGATAGTTATCCATAATCATCCTATTTATTTCGTAGGAACCATGGTAAAACTTTTTCACGTAATCTTGATCAAAATTCCAATGCTGAACCAGAACGTCTGGAATATTATTTCTGAGGTATTTGACCGAAAAGTACAGGATCTTTGATTATGCCGGATGTACATCCTTTAATCGAATCATAAGGACCTGTATATGTTACAGCTTTGATACTGTCTACTGCACTGCTGTCCGTGCAATCCGAGAAAAATTCGTCCATAATTCTCCTGATTTGAAACTGATCAAGAGCAACCTTGAAGGAATCAAATTTTTCACCGTAAAAAAACACGATATTAAACTTGTACTCATCAAACAGATAGCTCTTCAAATCATATTCAACCAGGCTGGGGATAACATCAGAAACCATCAGTCCGCTGTTGTTCCTATCTTTTAACCGAATATTCAGGCCATACTTTCTGCGGTATCTGCCGCTGTATTTACGTTCCTCCTTCCGAAATACAGCTATACGCTCAACCTGCCAGCGTACCTCTTTGACGTCCCTGCGTTTAACGGTATGAAAGAGCTCTCCGTCAAAGGCATGAACATAGTTACGATCAATTACCACGCAGTTGTAACTACATTCAAAAGCGGTTCCTTCAAGGTAGGATGAAATAATCAGCCGGTATTCATTCGGATATTTTCTTTTGAATTCCAGCCATCTGCTCCATTTGAATACTGAAACAGCAAGCATAACAAGCGCAAAAAGAAGAACCGGACAAAAAACAATGAAGAGCCAGAGCAGAACCAGAAACCATACAGTTGCCACACCGGTCAAGTCTAAAAAGCCGGTAATAAAAGTTCCTTCGATATAGATCACAAATGAGGAGTACACTACCCAGATGTAACTGTACGGACTGAAAGTTATGTATCTCTTAAGCATTCTCCTTAGATAGCGTTTTGTCAGATCGCTCAGCAGAAATCCTGAAGATACATGTCGCATCGGATGGTTGGCACAGTATTCACTGTAAGCCTTTTTCCACAAATCACTGTTGAAATATTCACCGGTTCTCAACAGAGAAACAAATTTGGTGGCAAAAAGATTATCCTGCTCCTTTACTTTCTCTTCACTTATCAAAAAGTCCTGCAAAATAAAAATCAACGCAGGGACCGCTAAAAAAACGAAAGTCACGCAATGACCGCAAAATTTCTGTTCCTCAGGAGTTAACACAAGCATAGATCCGGCAAGAAGCAGAAAAATTACAATTAGACTGTTACTGAAAATCCAATCTCTGAAAAGCCTGCTTACTGACTTCATTCGTTTTCACTCCATTACCAAAAGATCTTTAAAAAATTGCATAACCTATCCTTCAGCTTAAATCAGATGCAGCAGTTAAACAGATGAAATAACCAGATCTGACCGTACCGGTAATTATCCAATCACCTTTTGGATTTTCCAATGGTAAAACCGTAAAATTTCCTGGTTGAATCTTCGAGCAGCACCGGTGAGGTACATCCCTTCATCGTCATAAATTCAAAACTGAAAAGTTTTCTTTCTTCATACCCGATCTGCGTACACTTTGCAGCTTCCGCTGAAAAATAGTTATCCATAATCATCCTGATTTGAAACTGATCAAGTGGGATCCGGAACAACTCTTTATCATTACAGTCCTTAAACATGATGTAAAATCTGTACTCATCACCTATGTAGTCCGATGTATAGCGGTTCTGTCTAAAAACAGTAAATCTTTCAACCTTCCAGGCTACTGCACTAATCATGCTGCGGGCAGCTGTGTAAAATTTTACACCATCAAACCCGTGCACATAGCCGGAACTGATTACGACAAAGTTGATCGAACACTCAAAAAAATCCCCTTCACGATATGATGATTCAATCTCAGGCATACTGACAACGTACTCTTTCCCGTCAGATGAATCGAGCCATTTTTTACTTTTCATGAAAGAAATAACAGCAAGAAATAGAACATAGACAATAGGCACAATCAGCATGGTTGACACCGCACGGGCACCGTCACCATATAAACAGATCTGAAAACCACGGTCTTCCAAAGCAGCATAGAAAGGGATGGCGGCACCCCCTAAAACCATCGCAAGAAGACATATTATCACCGAATGGAAAAACAACTGTCTTTTCAGGTATCGTAGAGTTAAATCCATTCTGATCCCGAAAAATGAACCATGACGGTGATGATATCCGGAGCAATAGTCACGGTATGCTTTCTGCCAGATGGGCCTGGTGAAATATTCACCTCTGCTGAGAAGATTGTAAAAATTCATGGCAAGGGAATCATTTTTCTTTCTTAAACGTTCCTCCCTGTCGGCAAGAAAAAAAGCAATAGTGGCAATCCCCGATATAACCAGGACTATCAGTGAAATATCAGTCAGATCAGTATTATCAAAATAAAGCCCGGCAGCATAACATCCTAGTGAAACCAGACTGACAATAAAACTCAGGATCTTCAAAAGTCTCTCTACCAAAATATAAACTCCTCATCAGCACATGATAAGACTGAAAGCCCGGTAATAAGGCGTCTTACACTTAAAAAACAGCAAATCTTCATGACAGCAATCTATAAACGGCAGCCAACCTGCAACTCTAGGAGCACAACTGTCAGTCAGCACAGTGGTACACACCACACCGGCAATAACAAGAAACAGAAAACAGGCCACCTAGACAATGCCGGAATACATGGTAGGATCATGCTTGCAGGTAAGCATAACGGCTTTTATATTTTACGGGCATAAAAACCAGTGGTAAAACCGCAAAATATCCAGTCTAATCCGCCATCATCACCGGTGATGTATGTTTCTTCAATGAAAAAAATTTATGACTGAGGATTTTTATTTCGTCGTACCCGATCTGGAAGCTCTTTGCAGCCTCATTAGGGAAATAGTTATCCATAATCATCCTGATTTGAAACTGATCCAGCGGGATCCTGAATAATACCTCACCATTGCCACTCTTAAACACGATATAGAATCTGTACTCATCACCCTTATAAACAGTTCCGTATTTTGTTTTTGCTGAAATTATAAATCTGTCCACATTCCACGCCACAGCGTTAATCATATTACGGGGAACTGTATAGAACTTTTCACCGTCAACCCCGTGAACATAGTATGGACCGATAACAACAGAATTGATTGAGCACTCAAAAGCATCACCTTCCCGATATGACGTTTCAATCTCACGCACACCAATCCCCTTCTCTTCGAAGGAATCAAGCCATTTTTTACTTTTCAGAAAAGCAACAAGACAAAGAACCATAAGATAAATAAGAGGAACTGTGATAACAGTTACTATAATGCGATCACCGATGTTCTGAGAATAGTCTGCTGTACCAACTCCTAAATCTTTCAGTACATCCCCCAGGGGGATGTTTGCGGCCCCTGCAACAACCGTACAAACAAACATCCATACCGAATTCAAAACCACAAGCCGCCTCAGACAGCGTATGAACAGATCCGTCCTGATCCCGAGGGATGAACGGCGATGCTGCTGATATCTGGTACGGTAATCACGGTAGGCATTCTGCCAGACAGAACTGTTGAAATATTCACCGCTGACAAGTTGTTTAAAGAAACTCACGGCGAAGGTATCGTCATCCATTGATAATTGTTCTCTTTTGCCCATCAGGTAGGCAGACAGAGCCATAATTCCGGATAAAATCAATACCGGCAGAAAAAACATTTTCACATCAGTATTATCAAAACTGTTCCCGGCAAAAAAACAGACAATTGAAATAAGAAATGTAATCCAGCTCAGCCTCTTCAACAATGCACTTTTCATAATAAAGAACTCCGATCAGCTCATGATAAAAATGAAAGCCCGGTAATAAGGCGTTTCACACTTACAAAAATAACAATTCTCCGTGACAGCTATCTATATTTCTGAACAGCAGCCGAACTGCAAACTCCTGCTCAAACTGTCAGTCAGCACAGTGGAACACCACATCGGCAATAACAAGAAACAGAGAAACTCCAAGGACAATACCGGAATACATGGTAAGATCATGATTGCCGGTAACAAAGCCGGTAAGCATTCCGGCAACTGAGCAGAACAGCGCAAACCTCGCCAGTTTGAACCAGAACCTGAGTGTAAACAGATCAAAAAAATCAAAAAAGTCGAACATGAAGAACTCCTGTTATTAATTAAAGGTCAGTTCTATACTCCGTACTCACGAAGTTTTACAAATTTAAACGTGATAGTTTTCTGAACAGCACCGTCAACCATCCGCTCGTTTGAAATTCTTTCGGTGGTGGATTCAAACATTCTCAACTCACCTTTGAGCAGATATACCCCTACCAGCAGATTACCCTGTCCCATCAGATGAAATCTGTCCGTTCCCTCCCGCCTGCAGACTTCGGCAATAAAAGAAACCAGCTGACTGCACTGTTCCCGCAGAGAGTCGGCATGAGGATCAACCAGCAGCAGTCTGTTTAAGAGCCGGATCTCTTCACCGCTCAGTTCAGGATTGACCAGTCCGGCCTTCAGCTGATCTTCGGTAAGAGTATGCTGGATCGAAAAATTAAGAATTTTTTCCATTTGTTCAGCTCCAGTTGAATCTTTCTCATTGGTAAATTGCTGAAATTGTACAGAAAAAATGCTTATTTTTACACAAATTAAGTCCAAAAGTTATGGATAATTCAAAAAACTTCAGACACAGAAAAGGCCCTGTATTTCTACAGAGCCCTCTCATTTCATCCGGAGATCCCTTCGGAACCGTCCCGGCACTCCGGCCGTTTACAACCTACTCCCACTCGATAGTGGCAGGCGGTTTTCCTGAAACATCATATACCACGCGGCTGATGCCGTTGATTTCATTGATAATACGGTTGGAAACAGTTCCAAGCAGCTCGTAAGGCAGAGGTGCCCATTTTGCAGTCATGAAATCGATGGTCTGTACAGCTCTGAGTGATACCACATACTCGTAGCGTCTGCCGTCACCGGTAACCCCCACCGACTTAACCGGCAGGAACACTACAAACGCCTGGCTTACCTTGTCATACCAGTCAGCCTTGCGCAGCTCTTCAATGAAGATTGCATCGGCCTGTCTGAGCAGATCACAGTAATTCTTTTTAATTTCGCCGAGAACACGAACACCCAGTCCCGGACCAGGGAACGGATGACGGTACAGCATTTCATAAGGAAGACCGAGTTCAACACCGATCTTTCGTACCTCATCCTTGAACAGTTCACGCAGCGGTTCAACCAGTTGGAAATTAAGATCTTTAGGCAGACCGCCCACATTGTGATGGGACTTGATCACATGAGCCTTGCCGGTCTTGGCGGCGGCTGACTCGATAACATCAGGATAGATGGTACCCTGGGCCAGGAATTTCACACCAACCAGCTTCTTGGCCTCTTCAGCAAACACATCAATGAACACCTTGCCGATGATCTTACGTTTTGCCTCAGGATCAGAAACTCCCTTGAGTTCATTGAGGAAGCGATCTTCAGCATCAACATAAATAATATTGAGACCGAACTTGTCCCCGAACATTTCCTTAACCTGCTCACCTTCATTAAGACGCAGCAGACCGTTGTCTACAAACACACATGAGAGGTTGTCACCGATTGCGCGGTGCAGCAGCATTGCGGTTACTGATGAATCAACACCGCCGGAAAGTCCGAGAATAACCTTTTCATTTCCTACAGTCTGACGGATCTTCTCAACAGCATTATCGATAATTGATGAGGAAGTCCACAATGTGTCAAGTTTACAAATCTTCTTAACAAAGTTCTCAAAAATACCGTAGCCCTGCTTGGTATGGGTAACTTCAGGATGGAACTGGACACCGTAGAAATTTTTGTCAGCATTCATAACCGCGGCATATTCACAGCTGTCGGTGCTGGCAATTACTTCAAAATTCTGAGGAATTTCAACGACCTTGTCACCGTGACTCATCCATACATCCAGGCATTTTTCGCCGTTTGATGCAACAGAGTCTGACAAATCACCGAATAACGGATTTTCCTTCTTAACAGTAACTTTGGCATAACCGAATTCCTTCTTGTCGGAGTTTGCCACCCTGCCGCCCAGCTGGTCCGACATGGTCTGAAGACCGTAGCAGATCCCTAGAACCGGAACACCGGCTTCAAACACGTACTGTGGAGCACGCGGAGAATCATTCTCGGTTACAGATTCTGGACCGCCGGAAAGAATAATTCCGTCAGGAGCGAACTGTTTGATCTGATCTTCTGTTACATCCCATGGCCACAGCTCACAGTACACCCCGATTTCTCTAATGCGGCGTGCAATCAGCTGGGTTACCTGGGAACCGAAATCCAGGATCAGTATTTTTTGTGCGTAGATATTTTGCGCCATGCTAAATTCCATCCAAGTTTAAAAACAGACATCTCCGGAGCGGTAGACGGTTCCGGAGATCATTAACTTAACCGCTGTTTAAGCGGAGGAAAGCCCTCTTATTCACCTAGACGGTAGTTAGGAGCTTCCTTGGTAATTGTTACATCGTGAACATGAGATTCCTTGATACCGGCACCGGTGATTCTTACGAACTGAGGTTTGGTTCTCATTTCATCAATGGTTGCACATCCTACCAGACCCATGGAGGATCTCAGACCTCCCATCTGCTGGTGAATAATATGCTTGAGAGGTCCCTTGTATGGAACACGACCTTCAATTCCCTCAGGAACAAGCTTGTCAGCAGCGTTGTCAGACTGGAAGTAACGGTCTGCAGAACCCTTTGACATTGCACCGAGAGAACCCATACCGCGGTATGATTTGAATGATCTTCCCTGGAACAGTTCAATTTCACCCGGAGCTTCATCAGTACCTGCGAACATAGAACCTACCATCACGCAGTTTGCACCGGCAACCAGAGCCTTGGCAATATCACCAGAGTAACGGATACCGCCGTCTGCAATAACGGTAACACCGGATCCGCGCAGTGCGCTTACTGCATTGTCAACAGCTGTAATCTGAGGTACACCGCATCCGGTTACAATTCTGGTGGTACAGATGGAACCTGGGCCGATACCTACCTTGACTGCATTTACACCTGCATCAACCAGGGCAAGAGCACCTTCCGCTGTAGCAACGTTACCGCCGATGATTTCAAGATCCGGATAACGGGATCTTGCATCTTTAATACGATCAAGAACACCCTGAGAATGACCGTGAGAGGAGTCAATCAGAAGAACGTCGATACCGGCCTTAACCAGTGCATCGATTCTCTTTTCGTTTCCGGCACCTGCACCAACCGCACCGCCGACTCTCAGACGTCCGAATGCGTCCTTACAGGCGTTTGGTTTTCTTTCAGCCTTTTCAAAATCACGTACGGTGATCATACCGGAGAGTTTGAAATCTTTATCAACAATCAGAACCTTTTCAATCTTGTGTTTCTGCATCAGCGCCTGAATTTCCTCTCTGGAGGTGGAGGCGGTTGCTGTAACCAGACGAGCTTTCGGAGTCATGGCATCGCATACCAGGGTATTGTAAGGATCGGTGATAAATTTAACGTCACGGCTGGTAATCAGACCTTCAAGTTCGCCGTTCTCGTCAACAACTGGATAACCGCCGAAACCGTTTTTCTTGGTAAGTGCGATAACATCGGCTACAGTGGAGGTCGGAGAAATGGTAATAGGACTTACCACCATACCGCTTTCATATCTTTTAACCTTCTGAACAGCTTCACACTGATCTTCAATGGACATGTTTTTGTGAATAAAACCGATACCACCTTCCTGAGCTAAAGCAATCGCCAGTTCTGCGCCGGTAACAGTATCCATTGCGGCAGAAACCATAGGAATATTCAAAACGATATTTTTAGTAAGATGGGTATGTAAATCTACAGAATTTGGAAGAACAGTTGAATGAGCAGGGACAAGCAGGACATCATCAAATGTCAGTGCTTCTTGAGCTATGCGTAACATTGCAATACCACCTATATAAATTAAAAACCAGTGTCATATTGCATACTTATTATATTGATCAGGCCTTATTTTGTAAAGTATTTTGTGATCCAAAACACAAATCAGCTACAGAGGCAACCGGCCTGGAAAAACACCGCAAAAAAGCAGGATATTCAGGTTAGCGCACAGCAGAAAGCCGGATAATCCGCAGGGAATATCCGGCCTGGTAAGAGACAGAAAAAGCAGAAAATTATTCTTTCACCGACAGGGTACCGTTGCGGTCGATTTTACAGATATTGCTGAATCCAAGTTCATTCTGCACAAAATTCTTCAGCAGCCATTCCTGGATCTTTTCAGCAGTCTCCATACTTTCAGTTACCACAAATATGCTCGGACCGGAACCGGAAATGCCCATGGCAATAGCGCCGTTCTTCATAACATATTCACGGGTCTCACTGAAATTTGCAATCAGTTTTCTGCGGTACGGCTCGGCAATCACATCCTTCAGCACAGCGGCAGCCAGAGTACTGTTGCCGGTATGGCTGGCATGAATAAAGGTTGCCAGCTGACGTCCGAAATCGATACAGTCGTGACGGTCATACTGTTTTGGCAGAATTGCACGGGCTTCAGCAGTTGAGACCGTGGTGCCAGGATAACAGGATACCCAGTACCAGCTGTCAAAATCAGGGATCCTGTCACTGATGATGCCGTTTTCACCAATCATCAGCTGAATGCCGCCCAGATAGCATGGAGCTACATTGTCATAATGAACTGAACCGGAGATTTTGCCCTCCTCCTTTCCCATGAGTTCCATGATTTCCTTTTCAGAAAACGGATTACCGTGAAATTCGTTGAGTGCGTCGAGAGCGGCCACCACCGAACATGCCGATGAACCGAGACCGGTACCTACCGGAAGATTCTTCTCAAGAGTCATTACCAGATTTTTTACTTTGAGAGATCTGGCCTCCATGCTCTTTTTGAAATCAACATAGCAGTCATAAACAATATTCTTTCTGTAATCCTGCGGCAGTTTATCTGCAAACCGTCCGCCGCACTTCAGTTCGAACTCGCTGTCGCCATCTTCAACGATCACGCGATCACCCAGTGAACTGCCGTCTACAGGAGACAGCGCTGCACCTAATATATCAAATCCGACACTGACATTTCCGATTGAAGCCGGAGCGCTTGAAATTACTCGCATTTTAAATCTCTTGTTTCCAACTGATGGTTCTCAAAATATCCGCAAATACACCTGCAGCGGTAACCTCGGTACCTGCACCGTAACCTCTGAGCACCAGAGGGATCGGCTGATAGTAATTGGTAATAAACGCCAGGGCGTTTTCACCGTCCTTAACCTTGTAGAGAGGATTGTTGCCGTCAACAGCCTGGATTGACACCTTGCAGTGGCCGTCACTGATAGATCCCACGTAACGCAGCACCTTGCCTTCAGCAGCCGCCTCCTTGGCCTTCTGGCTGAACCATTCGTCAGCCTTTGGCAGATTTTTGATGAAAGTGGCGGCATCACCGGAATCATCAAATCCAGGAGGAAGAGCCTTTTCAACTTCAACATCTGAAAGTTCGAGCTTCATTCCGGCCTCACGGGCAAGGATCAGAAGCTTGCGGGCCACATCCATACCGTTGAGATCGTCACGCGGATCCGGTTCGGTAAAACCTTTTTCCTTGGCGGTAAGAGTTGCTTCAGAGAAGCTCAGACCTTCATCCAGTTTACCGAATATAAATGACAGTGAACCGGAAAGAATTCCGCTGAATGCGACCAGTTTATCGCCGGCCTTGATCAGATTCTGCAGATTTTCAATAACCGGCAGACCTGCACCCACATTGGTTTCATAAAGGAACTTGCGGCGGGTTCTGAGGGCGGCCTTACGCAACTGACGGTAGTACTCCATGGTTCCGGTATTGGCCTTCTTGTTAGGGGTGATAACATGGAAACCTGCATCGAGGAAATCGACATACTGGGCTGCGATATCTGGATTGGAGGTACAGTCTACAATGGCCGGATTGATCAGGAATGATTCCTTGACCTTCTGCTGGATCTGGGCGAAATCAAACTTGAGTTCTGAATTCTCCAGTTCCTCCTTCCAGTTCTGCAGATCGATACCGTCGCAGTTCAGATACATCTTTCTTGAATTTGCCAGACCCACTACACGAAGACCGATACCCTGCTGTTTGAGGATCGGCTGCTGTCTTTTGATCTGGTTGAGCAGAGCTCCGCCCACACCGCCGAGACCGATCAGGATCAGATCTACATACTGGGTGGAGTTGAAGAAACTCTGGTGACATGCCTTGATGGCGTTTTTAACCTTGCTGGCAATAATAACCGCAGAAATCGACCTTTCAGATGATCCCTGGGCAATAGCTGCAACATTGATGTTGGTCTGGGCAAAAGCCTTGAAGAACTTGGCGGCAACACCGCGTGACTTCTTCATACCTTCGCCGACAACGGTGATAATCGCCATATCGGTTCTGATTTCAATATCTTCAAGCAGACCTTCTCTGATTTCAAGTTCGAATTCATCGTTCAGAGCCTTCAGGCACTTTTCATTGTCAACACTGTGAATACAGAAACTGATTGAGTACTCGGAGGAGGACTGGGTAATCAGTGCAATTGATACGCCTGCTCTTGAAACACAGGTGAACACACGTCCCGCCATACCTACCATTCCCTTCATGCCGGGACCGCAGATATTGATCAGGGAGATTCCGGTCAGATCAGAAATACCTTTAACCGCCAGATCCTGATCGCCGTTCTGGGTAATCAGAGTACCCTCCTTTTCCGGTGACAGGGAATTCTTGATGCGGCAAGGGATCTTGAACTGGGCAATCGGTGCAATGGTTCGCGGATGAAGCACCTTGGCTCCAAAATAGGAAAGTTCCATAGCCTCCTTGTAGGTAACCTCTTTAAGCAGTTTGGCCTCGCTGACAATACGTGGATCGCAGCTGTACACGCCGTCAACATCGGTCCAGATTTCGCAGCAGGATGCCTTGACACAGGCGGCAAGACAGGCGGCGGAGTAATCGGACCCGTTACGTCCGAGCAGTACCAGTTCACCTCTGGTATTGCAGCCGCAGAAACCTGACATCAGCACGATGCTGTCACGGGAAAGTCCGAGGGCAGCAATTCTTCTTGCAGACTCTTCGATCAGAACCTTTGACTCCAGGTAGGTGCCTTCAGTCACCAGACATGAGGTAGGATCAATCTCCTCCACCTTCTGACCGCGTGCCGCCAGCAGATATTTCATAATACTGATTGACAGAGCCTCTCCTCTGCTGAGGATGATGGCCTGGATATTGTCAGGACACTGCTTGAGCAGTCTGATACCCTGGATCAGATGGTCAAGTGTTGAAAACTGTTCGGCGATAAACTGTCTGATTGCATAAACATCGAGATTATTCACCTTCTTCTGCAGACCGTCGATGATAGCGGTGAAAATTGAATTAATCTCCGAGATAGTAATGGCAGAATCTTTTCCTGCACTGTTTTTATTAACTAAATCTATCAGTAAATTGGTAACCTTGGCAGGTGCGGACAGAACCACTGCCACCTGCTCATCTCTTGATGAATTAAGAAGAATGTCAGACACGCCCCAGAAGCGCTCCGCATTCGCAAGAGAGGTACCGCCAAATTTTAAAACTCGCATTATTATCTCCAAAAACTATTATTCGAGTATTTTAACAAATCGATCTCAACCCCGGTATTTTATCAAAAAACCGCCCTCAATATCCAATCATTCTTTTTTCCGGCACACACAGTTGCGCCGGCACTGCAGGCCGGAGGAGGTTTGGCAAAAGACTCCAATAGTTGTATCATAACTGCAGTAGAAATAATTCAGAATAAGAACGGGAAAAACGTATGAATACAATCCGAACCGGTGCAGCGCTGCTGCTGCTCTCACTGTTTACCGTCGGCGGCTGCGATCAGCGTGCCACCACCGGCAGTGAAATCAAAGACAATGCCAGGCAGAACATGGCCAGAGCAAAATTCACCGAAGCGCTGCTGAATCTTGAACCGATCAAGCAGCAGGTCGCCCTGTGCTACAATGAAAACGGCTTTACCGGCGATGTTCAGCCGGAGTGCAGTTCCGGAAAAAACGGAACCGTCTACCGGATCCCTGGTGAATTTTCCACAACCTACTTCGAATCTATTGTGGTAGAAAACGGTTCAATCATCGCCACCGCCAAAAAGATCAACGGTCTCAACGGTGAAACCTACATTCTTGATCCGTACGTGCAGGGCACTTCAATCACCTGGAAACTGGCTCCGGATTCAACCTGCATCAAGGCCGGCTACTGTTAGTTCCGACAAAAAAGCACCCGGCAGTATGCTCGGATGCTTTCCTGAAAGGCCGGACCGTAAACGGCCGGCACTGCATAATCAGTACCGCGGTCTGTTCTTGGATCTTTCCGGAATATTTTCAAACAGTTCCGGATGATCCTCCTTAAGTTTTTTAAGCATATTCCTGTTGATTACAGTTATCCCGCCCTTTGAAACATCAAAATACTTCCGATCTTTTTCGTGATCATAACCGATTTCCATACCCGTCGGGATAACACAGTTGCGATCGATAATCGCATTTTTGATCCGGCAGTGGCGGTGAATAATCACGTTAGGAAAAGCCACCACCCCTTCCAGGAAATTCTTGGAATGAACTCTGACCGAATTGAACAGCACGGAATTGTATACTTCAGATCCGGAAATAATACATCCGGCCGAAACCACCGAGTTGACATTCTCACCGTGCTTGCCCTCATAGTCCTGTACAAATTTTGCCGGAGGCAGCTGCAGCTGATAAGTCCAGATCGGCCAGGTTGAATCATAGATATCCAGTTCAGGCACCACCGCCGCCAGATCTAGATTGGCCGACCAGAAGGAATCGATATTTCCCACATCGCGCCAGTAGTTGGTCTTAACCTTGTCCACGTTCTTGACGCAGCTCAGTTCGAAATTATGAGCATTGGCCAGACCTTTTTTAACAATCTTCGGGATTACATCCTTGCCGAAATCATGAGAGGAATCGTAGTCCTCCTGATCCTCCTGCATTTCACGGAACAGAAAGTCTGCATTGAACAGATATATTCCCATCGAAACCAGGGTGGAATCAGGCTTGCCGGGAACAGCAGGAGGATCATCCGGCTTCTCTCTGAACGAGATAATCCGGTTTTTTTCATCAACCTGCATACAGCCGTAGGCGGTAGCCTGCTCCCTCGGAACCTCGATGCAGGCTATGGAAAGCGGACAGCCGCTCTTGATGTGGTCAAGCAGCATGTATGAATAATCCATTTTATAGACGTGATCGCCAGAAAGAACCAGAATATACTTGCAGCCGTACTGCTTGATAATATCAACATTCTGATAGATGGCATCGGCGGTTCCGCGGTACCAGTGGATCTCATCAATACGCTGCTGCGCCGGAAGCAGATCTACGAATTCGTTCATCTGATTATCAAGAAAGGACCATCCGGACTGAATATGTTTGAGCAGCGAATGAGACTTGTACTGGGTAACCACACCGATCTTGCGGATCCCGGAATTTACGCAGTTTGAAAGTGAAAAGTCTATAATTCTGAATTTACCGCCGAAATACACTGCCGGCTTGGCTCTGGTATCTGTAAGATGCTTGAGTCTTGAGCCTCTGCCGCCGGCCAGCACCAGTGCCACTGTCTTCTTTATGGCAGAGCGCGCCTGTCTCATGTACTCGACATCGGATAATTCCATTTCCCGTCTCCCGATTTTATTATTTAAATGACAACAGTCGGTACAGCAGATCAGGTTCGACCGCAACCGGCTAACAGTTTGCAGTAATTCTATCACATGGAGGGGTATGGAGTGGTAAAGCCGAACGCCGCAACTGTGACTACTGCTGCAGTTCTTCTATCAAATCCTGATATTCACTGGAATTTTTAAGCAGTACGGAGGCGGCCTGTTTGAGTTTGTCCACGTCCGACGGTGACAGATAAAAGGAGGTACCCATGTTCAGAACATCAAATTTTAGCTGCGACTCAGGAAGATCCTTCAGATTAAGGCTTACGAAATGAACAAATACCTTGTTTGCACCGACACTTCTGTGCATGGCGGTGTTCCAGTCATCCACCAGATGACGGAACCGCATCAGGGATACTCTTGAATTCTGATCGATGGGAACATTGATCACGGCGTTCACCACGGCGGAGGTACCGGGAATATCCGCGCTGAGATCGATCCCTGAATATACAGAATTCTGGGCATTGACGCTGATTACCACAATACGTTTGAGTTTGCGGTAGTCACTGATTATTTTTGACAGCTGTTCCGAACCGATGGTGTCATAGATATCCAGCAGATTGGTAAGACCCAGATTATCGGTAAGACCGCCGTCCACCAGATGGATATAGGGCTTCATCACGGAATTCTGATAGGAGGTAACGATGTTTTTCACGTCTCTGATATTGTAGCGCATCATATACTCCCGGCGCTCGTCACTGAATATTTCCGGGAGTCTGAAACCGCAGTTCCCCCCGTTGTTGTTAAGCGTCAGCGGGCTGAAAACCAGTGGAACGCTGCTGGATGCTGCAACCGCCCTGGCAACAGGCATGCGGCTCAGATCAAGACAGAGACTGTCGAACATTTCCTGGGTGAACACCACCTTGCTTCCGCGGGTCATGTCGGTGGCACTGATCAGTGCAAAAGGCCCTTTGCGGTACAGAGCAAGATCTCCGAAGGTGGCATTTTTGAACAGAACAGAGTTGAGCCGCTCCTGCAGCAGATCCCCGCGGCCGAACTGCGGTGAAAGCAGGCGCGGCATATTAGAAAATGAGAAAACCTCGTCGATCAGTTCCTGCTGAAAGTCGCGTTTGAGAAACTCGTTTTCAAACTTCGGAACCGTATCCCTCCCGTGGAGGGAGAAATATGCCGCCAGCACCGAGCCTCCGGAGACACCGGAAACCACATCAATATTGTCAAGCAGTGTATCTCCGCTTGCGGTCGGTTTAATCCTCTGGTGATAGAAATTCTCAAGTACTCCGTAACCGAGAGCGGCAGCTCTGCTTCCCCCTCCGGAGAAAAGCAGAAAGATCATGTTTTCGTCGTTATGGGCGTCGGTGACATGATTTCGAGAGCGGTATCCGTGATCAGGATCGATATGATCTATGGTAGGCACAGGACTGTACTGCACCAGGGAGCAGGCTGAGAGAACCGCGGCCAGAAGACACGACAGTACGGTTCCCAGGTTGACGCTAAATTTAAGGTTCCTTTTCACAGCCGGTTTCCTAGCTGTCCTGCAGCAGTTTTTCACTGATTATTTTCTCGATTGCCTCAGGAGACTGGATATACACAAAGTAATGCTTCTCGGCAAGGATCTCACTGAGTTTCCCGGCGGGGATCTGCTGCAAATCCTTCTTTCTTTCAAGATCAATGAGCATAATCTGTTTAAGAGAGCCGAATTTCTGAAGCAGTTCCCCGGGAACATCCGAAAGTTTCCTGCCGAATTCCAGATAAAGATAATATCCGTCTTTCTTAACGGAACGGTAGACAACGCATTTCATAAATAAAAAAACAGGTTTAAGTTAAAACCCCGGCCCAGACGGTTCGCCCGGATCTGTACACCGGAGTTTGATCAGTGATGTCATGCTTTCTGTTCTGCACCAGGCACCAGACGTTTAATCGCCAGAATCACCAGGAACACAGTCAGAAGAAGCAGAAGTCCGCTTGCATAGACCAGAACTCCCTCCCTGGTCCGGATAATATCTATCAGACCCCATGAACTCATAACCATCATGAACAGCATCGGGATCAGTGCGATATAGGAATGGCTCTTGATTCTGATCAGATACAGAGAGATCCCAAGCAGAGTCAGAGCGGCAAGCAGCTGGTTGGCGGCTCCGAATACCGGCCAGATGGAGGTTCCCTGACCGCTGCAGGCCAGATAACCTGCAAGTCCTACAATAATCATGGATGCAATCACAGAATTGGACAGGAATCCGAAAATCGATTTGATCAGCGGATTTCTGATCTGATCCTCTGCTGAAGTACCTCTGCCGGTAAGAATTTCCTGCCAAACAAATCTGCCCAAACGGGTTGCGGTATCAAGGGACGTCATCATAAATGCGGCCAGCACCAGTGAAATGAACGGATGGGACAGTTCCCTTGAAAGACCGATTTTGGTAATGAACTCACTCATACCGTCGGCAAATGCAAGCTGCGGATGCTTTACCGCCTCGCCGAAAGATACATCACTCAGGTAGATTACTGTAAGCAGTGACATCACGCCGAGCACGCCTTCAACCAGCATTCCGCCATATCCGACCGGCTGAATATGACTTTCCGATGCTATCTGTTTTGAACTGGTACCTGATGCAACAAGGGAGTGGAATCCGGAGCAGGCACCGCAGGCAATCAGAATGAACAGTGTCGGGAATACACTGGTGTCACCGTTATGGGTATGAACAGTCATTCCAAGATAACCGGTCTGTTCAATGGAAGGAGCAAACAGCAGTATTCCGACAAATCCGGCAATCAGCAACGCATACAGCAGGAACGAATTGAGATAGTCGCGGGGCTGCAGCAGCCACTGCACCGGAACCACCGATGCGATAAAGATGTACACGCCCAGCACTGCCAGCCATACCAGACGGCACTGTTCCTCATCGGCAACCCAGCCCAGTTTAATCAGATCGAACGGGAAACTGATACCGACAAAAACAGTGGCGAATGTCAGCGGAACAAAGATGAGTGTTGCAACTAAAATATTCAGAAGTTTTCTGTTTACAAAGAAACCGAATACCGGCGCCATCAGTATGAACAGAATTGAAGCAGTGGCAACTGACGGTGTTTTGACAAAAATATCGGCAATCATAATACCGAATACCGCAACCACCAGGATCAGAGTGGCCCAGCAGAACATGGAGAATATCAGACGACCGCCGTAACCGATCAGCTTTTCAATAACGAAGGCAATGGATTTACCCTGATTTCTCACCGACAGGAACATGGCGGCAAAATCATGCATCGCCCCTACAAACACACATCCGATGAAAATCCACAGGATAGCAGGGATCCAGCCGATTTCCGAAGCCACGATAGGACCGATGATCGGACCTGCTCCGGCAATTGAGGCAAAATGATGTCCGAAAAGAACATACGGGGAAGTCGGGGTATAGTCTATACCGTCGTAGAGGGTATAGGCAGGAGTCTTTCTGCTAGGGTCAATTTTAAAAACCTTGCAGAGAAACTTTCCGTATACGAAATAGAAAATCACAAAATAAGCCACTGTTATCAGCAGCAGAAAACAACCGTTCATTTAGTATTCACTCACATTGTTTTATCTTCATTAATATGCCCGCGGACCGCAGCGGCGGCACCGCTCTGGTCACACGTGCGATGATTCTATCACTTTATGAGAAAAAACCCAAACTCGACGCTATTCTGATTAAGATTATTAATTATAAAGAATATAAAACTTTAAATATTTAAGTTAAAAATAATTAAAGCTGAGATTTCAGATGAATCTACACTGCGAATTTCTGCAGCATAGATCTGTCAATACAGCTGTTCAGGCTTATTTATCCGCCTTTGGAGCTATTTCATGGTTTATAAAATCCTCCGCCAGCTGCGGAGTGCTTCTGATATATTCCATCAGAGATTTCAAATCAAATATGCAGCTGTCGGCGGCATTTCCGCCTGCCCTGATAATGAGTTTCTCGCCGGATTCATAAGAGACGAAAAGGCTGTAACCGGGCAGAGATCTGCTGTTGGTGCGGTAGTAGCCGTTGTGGGACGGAAGCCCCTGCCGGGAGATAAACCGGGCAAGCTGCAAGGCAAATCCGGCATCGACATTCTTTTTAACCGAGGCGGCCACGTAAGAATCCCCCATCACGGTAAAATCAAAGCTGTAACCGTCGCCGGATTTCTCCAATCTCAAAGAATACCGGCCATGAGGCCAGTAGTCTGGAAGTTCATAGCTGCGCCCGCGACCGAGAGTGAAGGACAGTTCCAGTTCCTCAATTACATCCGATTCAATCAGCTTGGGCATATTCCGGCTGTGATCAGTAACCGCCAGTTCCTTTTCAATCTGATCCTTTCTGACAAAATCATACCGGTGTCCGTCCGCATCCAGGATCTCCTCGAAGGCAATGATCTTGGAGTCATCTACAATCTGGAGATAGGAAATAGGAAATTCAGGTTTGACAAGCTTGATATACAGACTGTCCCCCTCCTGCTTGAACCGGTATTTGCAGTCTACAGAGTATCTTTCACCGAATTTCAGGGTAATTGTGTCCCGATCCACTCTGAGCACGGTGTCACCATTGATGTCAAACCACTGCCCTTCAACATAATCAAACGCATTATCAGCGGTAATTGAACTGCCTCCGGCAAATCCGCACCCGCACAGGAACCCCCAAAGAGACATGAGCGCAAGCCCCCTTTTAAAAACCGAATTTTTCATAACCTAACATCCCTCCTGATTATCTTCTGCAATACTAGCAGACTATACCGGTGATTACTGAGAACAGATGCAAAATTACGCGGATTTGATCTTATTAACAAAACAGAAAAATTGTTAGTCAAAGACCTTGCGGCAACAGCAAATACGGCCAATTATTTATACAAAAGATCTTGCTGTATGCTATAATTAGCGCAAATTTGAAACGTTACTGCACATAGGAACAAAGCAAAAAATGACTACCCCCAATGAGCTGAAAACACAAACTTTGGCTTTTGTGGCGCTTGTACTTCACGACTCCAGTCTTGAAGCTATCGAGAAGATTCTGCTGGCAAAAACAACAGAGTACAAGAGCTATTTCTACAATTCACCGCTGATTATCAACATCGCTGATGTGGACAATATTCCTGAAATCGAGGATATCGTGGCGCTGACCAAGAAATACAATTTTGTTCTGGTAGGTTTCTCCGGTGTTACACGTAACGATATAAAGGGCAGAATTTTCAATGCCGGCTATACAGTGTTCAACGCAGCTGCAGCCAAGGATTTGGTGGTAAACCAGCAGCAGTCCGCACCTGTACAGGAAACGGTCAAAACCGTTACCGTAGTGAAGGAAGTGGAAGTTCCGGCGGCTCCGGCAAAAGAGAACACCATGTACTGTCCGACAAGTCTTCATTCAGGAGAATCAAAGTATGCCAAAGGGCAGTCACTGCTGATTATCGGCGATGTTCCGAGAGGGGCTGAAGTTAAGGCGGATTACAACATCCAGATAGAGGGGAAACTCCACGGACGGGCATGTTCCGGTCTGGCTGGACTGGCAGAAGGTACTGCCATTGAGTCCCACATAACCTGCAATGACTTCGACCCGGAACTGGTTTCCGTATCCGGAATATACAAGTACGGTGATTCGTTTCCTAATGATTTTTATCACCAGCCGGTGCATATCCACTGCAAGGATGATGAAATGAAATATGAAGTCATAAACAAGAAAAACTGATTAATTTAAAATAAAGAATAAAAAGATATATAAGGAAGAATTATGTCTCGCGTTATTGTTGTAACTTCCGGTAAAGGCGGTGTGGGAAAGACCACCACCTCAGCTGCAATTTCAACAGGATTGGCATTAAAAGGAAAAAAGACTGTAGTTATAGACTTCGATGTAGGTCTGAGAAATCTCGATCTGATCATGGGTTGTGAAAAACGCGTCGTATTTGATTTCATCAATGTAATTCAGGGCGAAGCCAAACTCAGCCAGGCTCTGATCCCTGACAAGCATCTTTCCAACGGCAAACTGTCCATCCTTGCTGCATCGCAGACCAAGGACAAGGATGCACTGACCAAGGAAGGTGTGGGCAAGGTAATCAATGATCTCAAAAGCATGGGCTTTGAATATATTATCTGCGACTCACCTGCCGGTATCGAACAGGGTGCCCTGATGGCTCTGTATTATGCAGATGAGGCAATTGTAGTAACCAATCCGGAAGTATCATCCATCCGTGACTCCGACAGAATACTAGGTATTCTGCAGTCAAAGTCACAGCGTGCAGAAAAAGGGGAAGATCCAATCAAGCAGCACCTGCTGATTACCCGCTACGATCCGTCACGTGTGGAAAGCGGTCTGATGCTCTCTACCGACGATGTTCAGGAAATTTTAAAGATTAATCTGATTGGTGTTATTCCGGAATCTCAGGATATCATCACCGCCTCCAATGCCGGTGATCCGGTTATTCTGAACGAAAACAGCAATGCAGCTGCAGCATATGAAGATACCGTAGAGCGTCTGCTTTATCCGAACAAGGATGTACCGTTGCGTTTTATTACAGAAGAAAAGAAAAAGGGTTTCCTTTCCAAACTGTTTCGCAAGAAATAATTAAGGTGGATTATTATGGGTGTTTTTACAAAATTATTCAAAAAAACAAAAGAAAAAACCTCTGCCCAGAAAGCTAAAGAAAGATTGCTGTCAGTTTGTATTGCTCAAACCAATACCACCGGCGAAGAAAGATCTGAACTGATTCAGAAAATCAAAGCTGCAGTTATTCAGGTTGTTAATGAATACTACCAGACCAAACTTGAAGCAGATAAAATCAGTGTCGGTAAGATTGATTCAAGCGATGATGTAATTGAACTTACCGTTAATCTGCCTGATGATCAGAAAGATGGCGAAGGCGATGACAAGGCTCAGACACTGAAAATCTAGTCTGAGTCTGCTAAACTGCTGTCCCAACAATGCAGCCACCGGCCGCACGTTGTATTGTTGCGGGAAATTACAGATCCCCGCAGTGTTTATTCTAAACAATGCAACCGGGTATTTGCGCTTGCATTAAACATCCTTATCACCGTTTTGAATTCGAGTGTAAAATAAAACTCCTGACTACAGCAATCAGGAGTTTTATTTTCTGCAGATAAATAAGCAAATTTAGTCAACTTTCCCGTTTTCAGCACGTAACAGCGGCTCAAAAGGGAAATATTGGATCAGAACATCTCTGATCAAATCCAGCCTCCATTTTGATCGAAGCAGATACGGGTAATCAAGGAACTGTCTGTCACTGCTTGTTGAAGCCAGATATACAATCAGTTCTCCCAGTCTTTTGTGGGAAGTCATGACTCCGTGATCAATACCGCGTTCATCAGCAAAACTGTTAAAAATATCGAACAATTTCTGAGCTAATTCACCCTTGCATTCCGGACTCGGTATAGGATGATCAAGAATTCCGTCATAATCATAGCTTGCCGGTGGATGATTGAGAAGTTTTATCAGTTCGACGCCGTACTCCCGGATACTCTTCCAATGAAGTCCGATCTTCTGCAGAGTGATCTGGTTCCTTACCGATTTCTGACAGAGTTTGATCAGCAGGTGATTCGGAACAACATGCTTAAGACAGATATTTTTTTCTTCTGCAATTCTCTGGCGGAAATTAACCAGTTCCCTCAGCTTGGCAGTTTCAAAAGCGGTAAGACAGTCAGCGTGATATTTAAGATAGCCAAGACGGGGATCAAACGGTACCACCGCAGTTTCAACCTGCAGTTGCAGATCCTGCTGGAAATAATCATCATTACCAAGTTCTTCAAGTTTATGCCGCATCAGATCGTAAACCTGGATCAGATATTTTACATCCACCGCACCGTAGCGCAGCTGATCCGGAGTAAGCGGACGCTGCATCCAGATACTGGTAGTCTGATCTTTAAGGATTGTAATCCCGAGGATCTTTTCAACCAGGGAGGCCAGCCCGAGTTTCGGGGACAATCCCATAAATCCTGCCATCCACTGCAGATCCACCACTCTTTTCGGCAGTCTTCCTGAATAGAATTTAATTAAATCAAGATCTTCATGCATAGCAAAGAAAATCAGTAAAGTTTCACTTTCGGTCAGATGATTCCAGAAAAGTTCCATCTGCTCAGGCGGAAGAATTATCGGATCAACCAGAAAGGTATTGACTCCGTCATTGAGCTGAACCAGAGCTACAATCGGATGCAGGGTTGATATGCGGACAAATTCCGTATCGATTGCTATTTTACTGCTGGAAGCAAGTGATGCCAGCACCAGCTGCATTTTCTCAGCATTGTCTACGAGTATGTACTCGGAATTATTTTCGCTCATTTTCCTTTTTTCTTAATTCAATTCTTAAAATTTTACCCACATTCGACTTAGGCAGCTCATTCATGAATTCAACCTTTTTTGGAACCTTGTAGTGGGCCAGATATTTGTAACAGTGGGCGATAATCTCCTCCTGGGTCAGGGACGGATCTTTCTTTACCACGAATATCTTTACCTGTTCACCGCTGTTTTCACTCTTGACACCTATTGCGGCAACCTCCTTGACCTTATAATGGGTGGCAACAACTTCCTCTATTTCATTAGGATAAACATTGAATCCGGATACCAGAATCATATCCTTCTTGCGATCCACTATTTTCAGCTGTTCGTTAGGCAGACGCACCACAATGTCACCGGTCTTGAACCAGCCGTCAAAAAGTGCATTCTGGGTATCCTTTTCGCGTTTCCAGTAACCGGAGGTAACCTGCGGACCCTTGACCCAGAGTTCACCTTCCTGATTGTACCCGGTAATCTCTGTACTGTTCTGATCCATAATCTTGATCTTGGTATAAGGAAGAGGATTACCGATACTGCCGGTATACTCCCCCTGATCAGCACTGACCACTGCAACTATCGGTGAACATTCAGTAAGGCCGTAACCTTCACTGATAAAAGTACCTGTAATATCCTTCCAGCGCTGGGCAACCGAACGCTGAATCGCCATTCCGCCTCCAATCACGAGGTGGAAATCATTCTTTTTGAATCTGGCGGCAAAGTCATCATTAAAGGTAAGAGCGTTGAACAGAGTATTGACTCCGGTAATACAGGTAGGTCTGAACTGTATCATATCACGGACCATCAGTCTGAGTTTGCGCGGATCAGTTATAAGATCAATATATCCCCCGATCCTGCTCATAAACAGCAGATTAACGGTAAGGGCAAAAACATGATACAGAGGAAGTGCCGCAATCAGCCGTTCACCGCCGTAATGAAGAACAGAGCCGTAAAGCAGGGTAATCTGGGCCATATTGGAAAGCAGATTGGCATTACTGAGCATTGCACCCTTAGGTCTGCCGGTGGTACCTCCGGTATACTGGAGGAAAGCAAGATCGTCAAGATCCCTTTCATCTCTGCGGAATTCCGCTCTTGCACCATGCCTAAGGGCATGATTGAAGGATACTGTTTTAACATTGAAATGATACTTGGGACAACCGTGATTGAAACATTTGTTGAGCAGATTATAAAAATAACGTTTAGGATTTGAAAACATATCACCCAGTTTAGTGACAATAACATTCTTAACCAGGGTGTAATCAATTATTTCACTAAGCCGATCAGCAAAATTCTCCAGAATGACCACAGTTGTTGCGCCGGAATCCAGGATCTGATAATGCATCTCTCTTGAGGTATACTGCGGATTTACATTTACTACAGACAGTCCGGCTCTCAGAGCTCCGATAATCGCAATCGGCATCTGGATTATATTGGGCATAACCAGAGCAATTCTCTCCCCTTTCTGCATATGAAGAGATCCCTGCAGGTATTTGGCAAAGTTCATACTCAGAGTATCGATCTCTGCGTAGGTAAACGAAACTCCGAAATTAAGCAGCATGGGGCGATCAGCATATCTGACGAAAATATCATCATACATGTCTGCCAGAGACTGATATCCTAAATCAAGCCCTCTGTCATCCCCGCTGTCCATAAAAAACGTTCCCCTAAACAAATCCTTTTCCTATTATTCTACTAGATAATCCGTATTGCAACAGAAGCACATCAAAATTTTGAAATTCTATCACTTTTGAGGATTTTTTGCAGTAGCGTACAACAGCCATGTGATTAGAAAAACCGCGCTCTGTAAAAAATACAGATCCATTAAGGGTATAGAAGCTGTTTACCAAAATTGGATGGTGATTGGCCATTCCGCTCCGGCCGATAAGTCACTTTTGA
>ODAI010222291.1_pt1 | contig 29479 bp, 29 predicted proteins | sample 1539321 | NCBI WGS metagenome assembly ODAI01 (sample SAMN02144231, study PRJEB22623) | gut metagenome | biome: sheep rumen | host: Ovis aries | place: New Zealand
CACCTTGTCGGAAAGCGCGATGAAGTCGCCGTAGGAGGACATTCTGTCAGCGCCTCTTGCCCTTGCATAAGCGCTTGCAAGCGGCGAGAGCTCCCCCAGATCGTCAACCCAGTATATCTTCCTGAGGTCCTCGCTGAGAGGACGTCCGATAGCTGCTCCGGCAGGCGAAACGTGCTTGAACGAGGTAGCCGCACACACTCCTGTAGCTGCCTTGAGCTCCTTTACGAGCTGCCAGCCGTTGAGCGCGTCGAGCAGATTGATGTAGCCGGGTCTGCCGCAGAGCACCTCGATCGGGAGCTCGCTGCCGTCAGCCATATAAACTCTTGAAGGCTTCTGATTGGGGTTGCAACCGTATTTTAACTGCATTTCATTTGACATGATATATGTCCTCCTTATATTTTATCTGAATATCCATTTTATACCGGGCGGCGGAAAGCCATTCATCACCGCTGTTACATAAAGTCGCGGAGAAGGCTCTTGTCGTCGTCGATTATCGTCCAGCCGTCGCCCTTGAGCTTGACTGCACAGGCGAAAGCTTCAAATTCATCCTTGCTGCCGCTGCTCTTATCTTTGCTTTCGATGGTTATATCGTACTCATGGCCCTCTATAGCGTTAACCTCGCCGCCATACTGGTCAGAAAAATAATTCTCAGCACCTATCAGCTCATTGTCTGTAAGAGCATCGAGCCGGGTTATCCGTACTACCCTGTAGCTCCGATCCTCAACAACTTTCTCAAATCCCTGCTTATACATACTGACAAGCTCTTTGTAGGTGCTGTCGCTCTTTACCTCATCAGCCACACTTGCAGGGATGAGAGCGCTGTAGTAGACATCGCCGCCGTTTTTGTCAAACATTGAGTCCGCCCACTTGCTCATAAGTATATCGCAATCCTCCGACTGCATAGCTGCGCTGTAGTCCCACGAGGAGCTTTTCGCATCTTCTTCATTTCTGCCTATGACCGTAACTACCAGTATCGCTGCCAATACCATTGCAACGAAAATTGTAAACACACCTAACAAGTAGAGTTTCAGGATCGTTCCGTGCTTTCCATACTCTATAGTTGAGTTTTTGTAGTCATACAGCGGACATCTCGGACCTACGATCAGAGGCCCCGCTGCAAATACTCCGACGCCCAGTATCAGGACAAGTGTGCCTGCTCCTGCGCTTATATACTCCACCAGCAGGAAAGCTGCAATAATGATTGCTCCAAGCACGATCACGAAGCCTGCCCTCATGAAGCGCCATTTCTTTAGCTGGGTGTAATACTCTGCCTCAGTGCTCGTCTTGCGCGCGAGCTGGCTCTGGCTGACACGGAGACGTTCAAGCTCATCCTTCCCGACAGCACCTTCAATAACGATATGCGAATCGCAGTAAGGACATACCGTGAAATCACTCTCCGAAAACGAGAGATCCGCACCGCAGTGAGGACATCTGTAAGAGGTAATGCTCATATTACTTATTCTTGTTTACGATACGAGTCTCTGTTTTTCCGCTTGCAAGGTCGATATAGCGCACAAAGAGCGATACCTTGTTATCCTCATTGAGGCTGTTCCAGAGCATATCGGTGAAACCGTCAATGCCGCCGGAGATCCCCACAAGCTTTGGCTCGCCCTCAAAGCTCGGGAGAGGTGAACCGTCACCCATATATGTATGGATGAAGTGTCCTTCGCCAGCGACCGGATTTGAATACGCAAATGTATATCTCTGGCAGGAATCAGGGTTGCCGTTAGCACTCTTGAGTATCGACATTGCATAGTTGAAGCCGCTGCCCTCAAAACGAAGTATTCCGGAAATACGAGGTGTATAGTTCGGAGCGTCGTCCTCGAATTCCCTTGTTCGGAGAGCCTGCTCGAAGGTGAACTGCTTATCCATAAGCTCATAGATAGTATCTGTCTGGTCACCGTTTGTAACAATGGTCTTGTTTCCGAGCACGCGCACCGGTGCATAGATTATCAGGTGGGGATCAGAGAGCTTTGACGGGTCAAAAGCCTGGGTGCGGATGCCGTCGCCGTCCTGTACGAACACGCGGTTGCGGCTGTTCTCACTCCTGCCCATGATGAAATAAGCAGTAACAGCGCTTCTGCCGTCAGCACTTCTGCCGATGATAATGCCTCTGCCGGGGTAAGCGTTTGATGTAAGCTCCTGTGCGATATCAAGTTTTTTCATAATAATTACTCCTTTTAATTATATATGCAACACAAAATACAGTTATTGCAGGGATGTTCCTTATTCCGTAATGTCAAAGCCGTCCCACGGCGAATGATCGCCGAATTCTCCGAGATAGAGCAGTCTTCCGCCGAGGATGACTGCCTCCATGCCCTTTTCAGGCTCCCATTCGCAGTCGAATTCGACCTGATAGCCGATCTGTCCGTCCTCTGACGGACGAACGGACATACTCACCGGGGTGATACATCTGAGTATCCTCTCCGAAGGCATATCAGGGGTGATCTGAACGGACATTTTCGCTTCTATCTCGCCGCGCTTGTCTATCTCAGCCCACCTGTTGAGGGAGTCGGTACAGTATCTCACTGCCTTCCGGCAGATCTCACCGAGAAGTTCCTCCGGCATACTGTTCAGTTCCTTTATGCAGGCCTCTGCGTAGTTCGTATCAGCGCCGCTGTAGATGTATATCTTCATGTCCCGCCGGAAAAGGCTGCACATGAATTTGCCCTCGTCCCAGAATTTTCCGGGATGCAGACCTATTATCACGCTCTCACTCCCTTACTACTGCCCTGCCGTCAACGATATCTATCTTATCCTGACAGAAAAGGGAAACGGCCTTCGGCAGAAGTTTCCACTCGACATTCTCCATTATGCGCCTCTGGAGCACCTCCGGGGTATCACCGTTCTCGACATTCACCACACCTTGCAGTATTATCGCACCGGCATCTGCCTTTTCGTTGACGAAGTGGATGGTCGCTCCGCTGACCTTTACACCGTAATTGAGCGCAGCCTCGTGGACCCTCAGTCCGTAGAAGCCTTCCCCGCAGAAGGACGGTATCAGTGCCGGGTGGACGTTGATGATCTTATAGGCGTACTCCTTCGTTACACACTCGTCGAGTATCGTCATGAAGCCCGCAAGAACAACAAGGTCAGCCTTTTCCTCGTTGAGTGCCGCAAGTATCGCCCTGCTGTAGCTCACGCTGTCAGTATACTCCTTCCGGGGGATGACCCTCGCGGGAATGCCGCTGTTTTTTGCCCTTTCAAGAGCATATGCGCCCTCCTTTGAGGATATAACACAGGTTATCCTGCCTCCCTTTATAACACCTGACTTTTCAGCGTCGATGAGGGCCTGGAGATTCGTGCCTCCGCCCGAAACGAGCACAACTATATTCTTCATTGGTTTGACCTCCTTCAGAAAGGATACATATTACATATAGGAGCCGAAGCTGCCGCTTTTTCCGGTAACAAGCAGAAATATCCCGACAGCAAGGATAAGAATACCAGTGATAAGCACTGCTGTTCCTCCGATAACGCTTTCATCCCTGGAACGTTCGTCCTTTATCATATATACAGCACTAAGGCTCAGAAGAACTCCCATAACTGCGATCATTATCCAGCCGGGAACATTATTTATGATCCAGGTCATTGTCGGTTCTCCTCCTGACATTCAGCCTAAGGTAAAAATTGGAAGTACGCCTAATGCGAAAAGAACTCCGCTCGCCGTGAAGCAGGCGGCTGCACCGTAGGAGATGTGGTTGTCGTCCCCGGCAAAGTAAAATATCTTCGGCAGCTCCGGATAAGCCCTTATCTCGACGACATCGCCTGTATCACCTTATGACAAGCATCAGGAGAGCCACAGGTGCGCCGTAGAGGATGAATCTGAAGTAATCCCGCGTCATTTCGTCCTCACGCCCTACAAAATAGAACATCATAGGGTTATCCGGGTCGTAGCAGATCATCTTTTCCTCGCCTATCTCGTATTTCGGCTGACGTTCCTCGACGGTATAAACGGAGGTTATCTCCCTGCCGCCCTCAGTGGTGTAGCGCACAACAGGGAAGCTTCCGCGTATCTTCTGTGAGGTGTGGTAATCGACTATCTTGCCGAATACCGGCACTCCGTTGCCGAGGCTCCTGCGCTTCTGCCATATATGATAGGCAAAGAGCACGGCCATGAGCGCGTATACTATGAGTATACCGTCCGGCAGGCACTTCCGGCGCATAGTCACCCAGACTATCACCATTGATACTGCCGACCAGACCATATCTATCTTTTCAACTTTCATATGCTTTCATCACTCCGGGAGCTGAACGTTTCCCGGTATTATCTCAGTATCGTCGGTGGACAGCGGGATATCCCTGTCTATCACCTGCTGACCGTAAATATCGGTTATGCGGAAGGTGAACGGTCCCGCACCCATTTTGTCCGACTCGAAATAGTTGTATCTGCGGCGGTTTATCTCCACCCAGTTACCGTCCTTATCAAGGTATTCGAGCCGCGTTATCGGGTAGCGGTGATTTCTCACCTGGATACCGCACCAGAACTGTGAGGTACCCTCCTTGTACTTATAGCAGACAGGAGCGTCCGCAGCGCTGTCGAGGGGAACTATCTTCCAGCTCACCGGAACTCTGCCCTTTTCGGCAGGCGCGATGAGGGGAAAGGCATCGGTATAAAGGTCAAGGTCGCCCTTTTTGCCCTCCGGAAGAAGGTCGGTCACGAGCATATTTATAGTGCCGAGCTCGCCTGTGACTTCAAGGTAAGCTCCCGCAAGCTGACCCTCATTGTAATCCTCAAGGTTCATGGCAACTATCCAGTAATCGCGCGAGACCGGGTCGAGCATCGCACAACCGCCCTCATAGCCGCCGCCGTAGAAAGTGCCGTCGCCGGTATGGACAGTACCCTTCGGTTCAAGGATAAGGCTCTCGTCAACGGTATACTCCGTGATGAGTGATGAGGTCTCCCTGCCGAGAAGGAAGCTCTGGAGCTTTTTCAGCTCAGTTTCGGAGGCACCGCTCCTTCGTGCGGCTATCATGTCGAAAACGTCAACGTGACCGTCGGGTATGTAGTCCAGCGGCTCACCCGCTGAAAACGCAGGGAATGCAAGCATACTGAATGCCGCGGCAATGGCTGCCGCAGAGCTTATAAACCTGCGTTTCATATTCATCGCCCCCGTTCCTTACCTTAGTTGAGAGTTAAGAGTTGAAAGTTGAGAGTTATTGTGTTCGCTGCACTCACATATTTTAAATCGTCCGCGAAGCGGACACCGCAGCTTTCAACTTTATTCCGATCTGAACCGGCGGGGCGATGCAGGCATCGCCCCCTGCAAAACGGTTCAGCCGCTCAACAAATTATAACGCCCTCGTCCGACTCAACGAGCTCGCCGAGAACATAGGCGTCCTCGCCCGCAGCCTTGATAGCTGCTATCGCCTTGTCAGCGTCGTTCTTGTCAACTGATACTATCATTCCGACGCCCATGTTGAAGGTGTTGAACATATCGCGCTCCGGGATATCGCCTGTTCTCTGGATAAGGTCGAATATCGGGAGCACCTGTACTGCATTGCGCTCGATCTTCGCAGCAAGGTTATCAGGAAGCGAACGCGGGATATTCTCATAGAAGCCGCCTCCGGTGATGTGGGAGATCGACTTCACCTTAACAGCGTCAAGAAGGCTCATCACAGCCTTTACATAGATGCGTGTAGGGGTGAGGAGAGTCTCGCCGAGAGTTGCACCGAGGTCATCGAAACGCATTGCGAGCTTCTTCTCGTTTACATCGAATACCCTTCTTACCAGCGAGAAGCCGTTTGAATGTACTCCGCTGGACTTTATTGCGATGAGGACATCGCCTGCCTTCTGGGTATCGGGCTGGAGAATTTTGTCCTTGTCAACAACACCCACCGAGAAGCCTGCAAGGTCGTACTCGTCCTCGGGCATAAGGCCGGGATGCTCGGCAGTCTCACCGCCTATAAGGGCGCACTGAGCCTGTACACAACCCTCCGCAACACCGGAAACTATCTCCGCGATCTTCTCGGGGATATTCTTTCCGCACGCGATATAATCGAGGAAGAACTGTGGCTTTGCACCGCAGCAGATGATATCGTTTACGCACATTGCAACGCAGTCAATGCCGACTGTGTCGTGCTTATCGAGGATGAACGCTATCTTGATCTTTGTGCCTACGCCGTCTGTTCCGGAAACGAGAACGGGCGTATTGATACCGGTCATATCGAGCTGGAAAAGTCCGCCGAAGCCGCCGATACCGGAAAGAGCGCCGGGTATCATAGTGCGTGCGATGTGCTTTTTCATAAGCTCAACAGACTTGTAGCCGGCAGTTACGTCAACGCCTGCCTTCTTGTAGCTCTCGGAAAAACTGTTGTTCATAAATAAATCCTCCGTATTATTAATGCGGAATTAGGAATTCGGAATTCGGAATTATTGGTATCGCCTTACGGCGACAGATCAAAAGCAGAGCCTTGCTTTTCTGATCCGTCCGCTTTAGCGGACACCGCAATCCCGCATTCCGCATTCCGCATTCCGAATTTTATTCGTTTCCGCTCCAGCAGTAGGTGCAGAGCTGACATTCGGGAAGTCCCACAGCCTGTACCTTTCCGGGAAGCGACTGGAACTCCAGTGAGGTGAGCTTTAAGCGGCGGCATATCTCGTCGCGCATACGCTTTCCTCTTTCGGTATTGGTATCGCTGTATTCTGCGAGGTACTTTACGCCCTCCGCACCCTCGAACTCGTCGATTATCTGTCTTGCGATAAGCTCAAGCTCGGAATGGCTGCGCGAGAAGTTGAGGTACTTGCAGCCGTACATAATAGGCGGACAGGCACTTCTCATGTGTACCTCCTTAGCGCCGTTCTCATAGAGGAACTCTACTGTCTCTCTCATCTGAGTGCCGCGGACGATGCTATCGTCAACGAACAGGAGGCGCTTGCCCTCGATAAGCTCATGAACGGGGATGAGCTTCATCTTGGCGACCTGATTTCGCATCCTCTGATTGGTAGGCATAAAGCTTCTCGGCCATGTGGGAGTGTACTTGATAAAGGGTCTTGCAAAGGGTATGCCGCTTCTGTTGGCATATCCGATAGCGTGGGGAGTGCCGGAGTCCGGAACTCCGCACACATAGTCAACATCCGGAAGCTTTCCTGCCTTTATGTCGTTCTCAGCCATTATCTCGCCGTTGCGTGTACGCATGACCTCAACGTTCACACCCTCATAGACTGCATTCGGATAGCCGTAATATGTCCAGAGGAAGGTGCATATCTTCATCTTTGAGGGGTCGCCCTTGCAGAGCACCTCGCAGCTGTCGGAGGTTATCTTCACTATCTCGCCTGCCTCAAGCTCCTTGTATGTACTGTAGCCGAGCTTCTGGAAGGCAAAGGATTCGGATGAGAGGCAGAAGCCGTCGCTGCGCTTTCCGATGATTATAGGCAGTCTTCCGAACTGGTCGCGGGCAGCAATAATGCTGTCCTTTGTGAGTATGATAAGGGACATGGTGCCCTCTATCTTCTGCTGGGCATAGCGTATGCCCTCAACGAATGAGGACTTCTGTGCTATGAGAGCGCCGATGAGGTCGCCGGAATTGATGCTTCCGCTGCTCATAGCCTCGAAGTTAGCGCAGCCGTTTTCAAGCAGCTCATTCACAAGAGCCTCAGCGTTGCGGATTATGCCGACCGAGCATACCGCATAGAGCCCGAGCTTTGAGCGCACAAGGATAGGCTGGGGGTCTGTATCGCTGATGCAGCCGATACAGAGCCTGCCCCTCATATTTACAACATCGTCTTCAAATTTTGTCCTGAACGGAGAATTCTCAATACTGTGGATATTTCTCTGGAAGCCGTTTTCCTCAGACCATGAGGTCATACCTCCGCGGCGTGTGCCGAGGTGGGAGTGGTAGTCTGTGCCGAAGAATACGTCAGTAACGCAGTCGTTTTTGGAAGCTGCACCGAAAAATCCGCCCATATATCATTCTCCCATAAGTCTCTTCATGATTTCCTGATAGGCTTCCTCTACGCCGCCCATATCACGGCGGAAGCGATCCTTATCGAGCTTCTCGTGAGTTGTGCTGTCCCAGAAACGGCAGGGATCAGGGGATATCTCGTCAGCGAGGATTATGGTGCCGTCAGAGGTCTTTCCGAACTCGATCTTGAAGTCGATGAGGTCGATATTGAGGCCCTTGAAGAACTTCACCATGAACTCGTTTACCTTGAAGGCATACTTTGCGATAGTGTCGAGATCCTCCTTTGTGGCAATGCCGAGAGCGAGCGCATAGTAGTCGTTGATGAACGGATCGCCGAGGTCGTCGTTCTTGTAGCTGTATTCAAGGATCGGGCAGAGAAGCTGTTTGCCTTCCTCAACGCCCATTCTCTTTGAGAAGCTTCCGGCAGCAACGTTTCTGATGATAACCTCAAGGGGAACGATGGATACCTTCTTAACGATAGTTTCACGGTCGCTGATCTCCTCCACGAGATGTGTGGGAACGCCTTCCTTCTCGAGCATTTTGAACATGAAGTTTGTCATCTTGTTGTTGATAACGCCCTTGCCTGCGATAGTGCCCTTCTTTTCGCCGTTGAAGGCTGTAGCGTCGTCCTTGTAGTCAACAATAACGAGCTCAGGGTCATTTGTAGCGTAGACCTTCTTAGCCTTGCCCTCATAGAGCTGTTCCTTCTTTTCAATGTTTGCCATTTGAAATTCCTCCTTGAGAATTGTATAAATGTGTATATGCAATCCCGCGGCCTGCGGGAATTGTAGGTGTGTTATCAGGCTTTCAGAGCGCTGCTATCTGCTCCTGAAGCGCCTTGTCCTTTGCGATAACGCCGTCAGCCATTGCCTTCTTTTCAGCCGCAAGCTTTTCAGCAAGCGCCTCATCAGAAACAGCAAGTATCTGTACCGCAAGTACAGCAGCGTTCTTAGCGCTGTCGATACCAACTGTCGCAACGGGTACTCCGGGCGGCATCATAACTGTTGCGAGGAGAGCGTCAACTCCCTCGAGAGCCTTTGACTTCATCGGGATACCGATAACCGGAAGTGTTGTATGTCCTGCAACTACACCTGCAAGGTGAGCAGCCATACCGGCAGCGCAGATTATTGCGCCGAATCCGTTTGCCTTAGCGTTTGAGGCAAATTCCGAAGCCTCTGCCGGTGTCCTGTGAGCGCTCATAACTCTGCACTCAAACTCAACTCCGTACTTTTTCAGCTCAGTGAGAGCTGATTTTACTACCGGGAAGTCACTGTCGCTTCCCATGATAACTGCAACTTTTTTTGACATATCTATTCTCCTGTTTAAATTATTTATTCTGTATCGCTCCAGCCGCCGTCAATATTCTCAGGGGGTGGAGGAGGGATATCCGGTGTATCCGGGACATACGGCTCCGCAGGTATCTCCGGCTCGGGGTATTCCGGCTCAGTAAGCTCAAAGCTGCCGGAAACAGCCGTAAGATCGTTCTCTGACGTTCCGCTGAATTTTATAAACGCCCTGTAGGACGCCTTCATGCTCTCCGGTTCATCCTTTCCCTCAACGGTATAGCTCAGCTCAGTTTTGGCTGAAACGGATATCGAGAACACCGGCACACCGTCCTCAGAGCCCGCAGAATAGAGGTAAACATCGTCTACCGCAAGGAGCTTCTTCGAGACTATGCGCTTGTCATCCGGAAATAGCATGGTGAAGGCAGGCTTTCCGCCTGTCCTTATATCCGAAACATATACGCCGTCGCCAGTATAGGCAAAGGCAAGGTATTTCCCCGCAGCCGAAGCCATATACTCAAGCATTGCCGGGTCAAGCCTTTCAAGCAGCATAGGGTTTTTTACACTAAAATCAAATCCGCAGCTCAGAGCCTCGCCCCTGACCTCAGCCTCACTGAAACGGAAGCCGTCGCCGGAAGCCGAATAGGTATAGGTCCCTGTCCCGCTGCTGAGGGTGAGGGTATCTCCCGTGACAGTGCAGTCTGTCCAGACCTTCCTGAACATCGGGGAGAAGTCAGCATCATAGAGCACGACCGAGCTGTCGATCCCGGATTCGGCGACATAAAGGGTCTTGCTGCCGCTCACACAGGGAGTTATGCTCCGGTAGATGAATGGTACGGCAATATTGCCCTCATAGTCAACGCAGCCCTTCATGACAGTGCCATTGATACGCTTTGAGGCTATACATCTTCCCTCGCCAGCGAAGCTGAGCTCGAGCCATTCCGCGGGGACGATGACTCTGTCGCTGCTGTCTATGACGCCGCAGAAGCCGCTGCTGTCCTCGAAGATGCGGTTCCCTTCGCGGTCAGAACCGAGCCTTCGCTCGATATCGGTCTGAGCGGAGCTGCGCGAGGTATTTTTGCTTGTGTCGGAGTAGAAGCGGGTGATGGCTATCGCAAGTAGGATCACCACCACAAACAGCACCGACACCACAAGTCTCATATGCTTGTTCAATAGAGGGGCACCTCCGCGTTACTGTTTTCCGTCTGCTTTTTCAGCGGAGCTGTCAGCCTGTCCGCGCTTTTTTTCGCGGTAGCTCTCCGCAGTCTCCTTTGAAATATATATCGGGCGGTGCTTTGTCTCAAGGTAAGTTTTTGAGAGGTACTGTCCGAGGATGCCGGTACACAGGAGCTGCAGACCGCTCAGAAGGAAGATTATGCAGACGATCGTAGGATAACCGGCAACATCCTCGCCGAACGCTATGGTCTTGATGACCGTTATTATCATCAGCACGAACGCTGTGAAGCAGCTTATGATACCAAGCAGCGAGGAAATGACAAGAGGAGCTGTCGAGAACGCCATGATACCCTCGAGGGAGTATTTGAACAGTCCCCAGAACGACCACGACGAGGTACCTGCGGGGCGCTCGACGTTTTCGTATTCGATATAGCGGGTATTGAAGCCTACCCAGCTGAAAATCCCCTTTGAGAAGCGGTTATACTCAGACATATTGAGTATCGCATCGACCATTTGTCTGCTCATGAAACGGAAGTCCTGAGCGCCGTCAACTATCTCGGTCTGGGATATCCTGTTCATGATCTTGTAAAACTTTCTTGCGAACCATGAGCGTATTTTTGACTCGCCCTTGCGGCTGACGCGGCGGGTGGTAGCACAGTCGTACTCGCCGTCCCTGACGTAGCTGTACATCTCAGGGAGGAACGCAGGCGGGTGCTGGAGGTCGGCGTCCATTACGACGACGAAATCTCCCTTTGCATTTTCGAGACCGGCATACATACCGGACTCCTTGCCGAAATTTCTTGAAAACGAAATATATCTTACTCTTTCGTCTTTCAGGGCGAGAGAGCGGAGTATATCAAGGGTGCTGTCTTTTGAACCGTCATTGATGAACAGGTACTCAAAGGTGAGCTCCGGAAAATCCTCGGACATCTTGTCGGTGACCTTAGTGATCTCCTCATAGAACATCGGCAGTACCTCTTGCTCATTATAGCACGGCACAACAACTGAAACGAGCTTCACAACAATCCTCCTAAAACTTAGTCTGGCAATCATCTGCCAATACACTATTAATAATACTACAAAACCTGATATAATGCAAGAGAAAACGCGATTTTTTAAATATTTTAGTTATTAGCATCTGATTTGCAGGGAACGCCGCGCCCGGCGTTCCGCTGTCACTCTCATCTAAATCCCAAACAGAAAAGCGGACCCGCCTTCCAGCAAGTCCGCTCAGTGCTATTCAGTTATTTCTTGATCCATACATCAGGTTCTTCCGGTCTTACATACTCGGTAGTGTCGAGGTAGAAATCGGTGTGCGGAGGCTGATTGTAGCCGTTATTCTGAGAAGCTACCTGAACACGGTACTGTGCATTGTGCATGAGCGTGTAGAGGTTATACTTGTTCTCATAGGTGGTGGTGAACACTCTCAGTCCGCCGTCGCTCTTACGCATTATCAGCTCCTCGCGCCAGTCGCCTGTAAGGTCGCAGGTGAGGCAGGCGTTGGACTTGGAGTAATTGTTATAGGTAACGCCGTCGCCGGTGAATACTCTGCCCTTGCCGTACTGATCGACCATAGTCCTGTCAAGGACTCCTCTTTCAAGAACGTCGGTCCAGTATACGACGGAATTCTGTCCCCACTTTGTGATATCGCTCCACTGGCATACAACACTGTGGTCACCCGCAGCGGAGTAGACATTTCCGCTGTGTGAGCCGACCATTTCAGCGCCGCCGTTGCCTGTGATGAGGTTGTCAGCGAGAGCACGTCCGGTATCTCCGCCGGCAGTCTCCCTGAACAGCACCTTGGCTGTAGCAGCATCACGGAGGATCACACCGAAGTTTACAGCAGTTCCGTTGGGATGCGTTTCATCCTCAAGGCACTGGAATATCTCCAGACCAGGATTCTTCGGGTCAAAGTCGCCAACGTGGATAGCATCGCCGTGAGCGAGGCTGGTGGTATTGAGTACAGTACCGTTGTCATCTATGATAACAGAGCCGCATACTACCTCCTGCCTGCCGTCCTGGTCAACGTCAGCAGCCATACAATGGTGGTTGCCGTCGCCGTAGCCCTTTGCGGAAACATTGTGGCCGGTATCCCATGCCCACTTCTCGACGAGCTTGCCGTTCTTCACACCCCATGCAGTAAGAGCCATACGAGTGTAGTAGCCTCTGCCGAAGCAGGCATAAGCCTGATCTCCGCCGTCAAGGTATGCAACACAGCCTGTGAAGCGGTCAACACGATTGCCGTAGCTGTCGCCCCATGCCTCAGCGTCGCCTCTGCCGGGAACGTAATCAACTGTATCCAGTGCCTTGCCCGTCATACCGTCGAACAGTGTCAGGTACTCTGCACCGCTCAGTATCTTACCGGTAGGATCGCCTCTCTTGCCTTCGACCTGTCCGGTCATTCTGTAATCCTTTGACTTGTCGCCGATGTAGTTGCCCTGACCGTCCTTAGTGCCGTCAGCGGTCTTGCAGATCATCTCTGCCTTTCCGTCACCGTCGAAGTCGTATACCATGAACTGGGTATAGTGTGCACCTGCACGGATATTGATACCCAGATCAACACGCCAGAGCAAAGTTCCGTCCAGCTTGTAGCAGTCTATGATAACAGGTCCTGTATAGCCGGCATTTGCGTTATCCTTCGAGTTTGAGGGATCCCACTTTACGAATATCTCATACTGACCGTCGCCGTCAACATCGCCTACGGAGCAGTCGTTCTCGGTGTAGGTGTATTCCACGCCGTCAGGTGTAGTGCCGCCGGGAGGTGTCTGGGTATTTATATCGAAGTAAGCGCCGCTCACTCCGCTGTTTTTATTTGAATAGTTGATAGAGAACTGTGCAAATTCAGTACACTCCTCGCCGACGTAGGTGTCGATAGTGTAGCTGTCTGTCGCAGTACCCTCGGCATCGAGGTAGTTTGAGGCATCGTCCATAGTGAAGGTGCCGAGCATCGTGCGGACATCGTCCTTTGTTATTCTCCAGAGGTTGAAGGTGGTTTCCTCGTTGTCGGTAGCAAGATGTCTCCAGCTTACGAGAACGCCCTTGCCGGTATAAGCTGCGGAAACGCCTCTGTTAAGGTTCTCGACACGGATACCCTGCGTAGCCTTTTCGTGAGGAGCGTTCGCCGAGGTGCTTGTGAGCTCGACGTAGTCCATATTCGGACCGCCGCCGGAGGTCGTAGCATAGGCCTTGATAGTATTAGTGCCCTTCCTGAGCGCAACGACAGCCTTCGCGTCGTCCCATGTTGTCCACGCACCGGTTCCGTCGAAGTCGAGGTACTGACCGTACTCGCGGTCGCCGTTGACGATGAGCTTTACGGGGCGGTTTACCGTTGAGCCGTTCGCATAGCGGAAATCGGCCTCGTAATTGCCGTCCTCGGGTACCTCAACGGTCCACTCGACATAGCTGCCGATGCAGTTGTCATAGTTGAAGTAGCCCTCGCCCGCAAAACCGGCATTTGTGCTTTCCTCCCAACCCTTGTGGGTCTCAGCCTCTATGGCGTAGTAGCGCACCTCAACGGGAGCTGCGGTAGTTGTCGTAGTAGTGGTAGTTGTTGTGGTAGTAGAGGTCGTTGTAGTCTGGGTATCGGTAGTTGTAGTTGTGGTGTCAAGCGGGTCATAGGGTATCAGCTCAGTCGGGTCGGGCTTGTTGGATGTACGGTATACCGCGGAGTCGGAAGCGATACGGACTGCCCCGGCAGTATTGATAACTATCTGATTTTCGCCCTTTGGCATCTCGACTATAACTATAGTCTCGTTCTCGCCGGCAGAGATATAGAATGGCGTATAATAATCGCCGCTGTTCACAGTTATGCAGCCGTAAACGTCGGAATTGTCTGCATTGCTTGTAATGAGGCGGAGCTTGTAGTTGCCGTCAGCCTCGGCGGTGTAGGAATACCAGCCTTGGCCCGATGTGCTTGAAACGCTTTCGCCTATAACGCCGCCCTTGCCGTCGGAGAGCTTTACATACTCGCCGACATGGTGAGTGCGGTCAGAGGTGAGCACCCACTGCATGATAGCAACGGCGTCAGCCATATTCACCTGACCGTCAGCATTGGCGTCAGCAGCGAGGAGCGAAGTACCCTCGAGAGTGGTGAGGTTGAGCTTGTACTGCTGGATAGTGAGCGCATCCTTGTTGGTAACGCCGTCATTGTCGATAACGTCGCCGCGCAGGTAGTACTCCTCATCCGCAGCGCTCGTGACAGAAGCAGCGGTAAACGGTACGGCTGAGAGAGCAAGCGCACCGCTGAGGATGAGGGCTGTGCCTCTCAGCCCTTTTGAATGGTTCTTCAATTTGAATACCCCCTTGAAATTGATTAAAAACGAATTATTACCAATTGCCTAATTTGGTAATTAATTTATGGTAGTAATATTATATCAGAAATTCTCTGATATGTCAAGTATTTCTGGCTATATTTAAATGTAATCACTATTAACTCGGCGGATGTTTTCGTGAATTAATTATCCCCCCTTGAAATACCGCAAAGAAAGTAGTATAATATAATTGTATAATTATATCCGGAGGTGCTACCATGAAAAATAAAGGAAAAAATATATCATTCGCTGCGGTATTCCTGCTCATAACCGCGTCGCTTTTTGCTCTCGTTTCATGTGGAGGAAAGAAATCCTCGTCCGCGGTGCAGAAGTCCTCGCCGACCGCCGCTGCCGTGACCGCAGAAGGAACAGATGCGCCCGCAGAAGCTTCCACTCAGAAAACGACCTCATCCAGAATCACAACTGCAAAGAAAACTACTTCAGCCAAAAAAACTACAGCAGCCAAAACTACCACATCAAAGAAAACTACTACATCAAAAAAGACCACATCCTCCAAAAAAACCACAACTTCCGCTGAAAAAACGGAAGCAGCCTATGTTACCTACAAATTCCGCAATAAGCAATACCTGAACGAACACTTTGAGAAACACGGCGCCGAATTCGCCGACGACTTCGGCTACAAAACCGCTGCCGAGTACGAAAAGGGCGCAAGCGATGTCATAAATGACCCCGACGCCCTCTTCAAGTACGAAGCTGAGGACGGCGACGGTATCTACTACATCGAAGATACGAACGAGTTCGTCGTCCTCTCGACAGACGGCTATATCCGTACATACTTCCGCCCGAGCAAAGGAAAAAGCTATTTCGACCGGCAGTAACAAGCAGGTGAGCTCGTACAGATGTTTACCCAGCTTATCCATGTTGAATTTTCGCAGTAGTCACAATACTTTTTTCTATATTTTCATGAAGTCCAACTCTGCCTGCGACAACGGGGTTAACGGCTGGTTCGAGCTCACCCTCACATTACTATTACCTGTATGTACACCTCGCACTGCTGCCTCTACAGGATAGGCGGCAACGAGCTTCGATGAGATATACGCTCTCGCAGATCAGCAGATGTATGAAGATAAAACCCATAAAATCAGAAGCGGAGGCATGATATGAACCCAAGACTTCCATACCTGAGGGACAAGACCTCAAAGCTTACTGCCTCACCCGGTGTGTATATAATGAAAAACCGCGAGGGAGCTATAATCTATATCGGCAAGGCCAAAAACCTCCGCAACCGCGTAACAAGCTACTTCCGCGAAAATCCCGACCATACCCCGAAGGTCGCAGCAATGGTCTCCCACGTCAACGACTACGACTTCATCGTCACCGACAGCGAATATGAGGCACTTGTGCTCGAATGCAGCCTAATAAAGCAGCACAAGCCCAAGTACAATATCCTCCTGAAGGACGACAAGGGCTACCACTATATCCGCATCTCCGACGACGAATACCCCCGCATCACCAACGAAAAACAGCAGAAGCTCCCCGGCAGATACCTCGGTCCATATACGAGCGGCACTGTGACGAAGGAGGCTGTTGACGAGGCTAACCGCGTGTTCATGCTGCCGACCTGCCGCAGACGTTTTCCTCAGGATTTCGGCAAGGGACGCCCCTGCCTCAACTACCACATCAGGACCTGCATGGGCGTATGCCGCGGAAAGATCAGCCGTGAGAGCTACCTTGAAGCCGTTGAACAGGCGGTAGACTTCATCCGCAGCGGCAGCGCCGGCTCAGTAGAGCGCATGGAACAGGAGATGAACGCCGCCGCCGAAGCCCTCGACTTTGAGAAGGCGGCAATGCTCCGCGACCGTATCATCGCCGTGAAAAAGGCTGCCGAAAAGCAGAAGATGATGAACAGCGGCGTTGAGTCCGCAGACGTTATCGGAATCGCTGAATATTACGGCGGTATATATGTTTCCGTCCTCATGTACCGTGAGGACAGGCTCTATGACAAGGCAGTGTTCGAGCTTGAACGCTCCGGCGATGATGTCCTCGGTCAGTTCATGGAGCAGTATTACCACGGCAGGAGCGATATCCCCCACACCGTCATCATCGACCATATCCCGGAGGAAGCCCCGCTGATCGAGAAGCTGATGAATGAACAGTCCGGACGAAAGGTGAAGCTCCATGTCCCGCAGAAGGGACGTCAGCTCGAACTGCTCCGCCTCGCCCGCAGCAACAGTGCAGAGTACGCAGCATTGCAGAATTCCCGCACCGGCAAGGAGGTAATAGCTCTCGAGGAGCTGGGAAAATCACTGGGACTTCCAAAGCCTCCGCGCTATATTGAGGCTTACGATATCTCAAACCTTTCGTCCGAATCAATGGTCGCCGGAATGGTAGTCTTTGAGGACGGCAGACCACTCAAAAAAGCCTATAAGCGCTTCACTGTCAAGGAACAGGAGCTCCAGAACGACTATGGAAGTATGCGCGAGGTGCTCAGGCGCAGGCTCACACATATCGTAAATCAGGAGGGCGATGAGTTCTTCACCCGCACTCCCGACCTCATCCTCCTCGACGGCGGAAAGGGTCACGTCAACGCTGTAGCCCCCCTTATGCGCGAGCTCGGGCTAAGCATACCGCTTTTCGGCATGGTAAAGGACAATAAGCACCGCACCAGAGCAATAGCTACCGGCGGCAGCGAGATACAGATAAACGGGCTCAAAGCCGCATTCAGCCTTGTCACCCAGATACAGGACGAGGTACACCGTTATTCCGTGAAATTCATGCACTCCAAGCATAAGAAAAAGACCTACAGCTCCGAGCTGCTGACTGTGAAGGGCATCGGCGAGAAAAAAGCAGCAAAGCTCATGATGAAATACAAGACCCGCGCCAATCTCCTGAGCGCCTCCCCGGAGGAACTCGCTCAGACCGCCGGAGTGAACAACGAGATCGCGGCAGAGCTCTGGAGAGTGCTTCATAATTAACGGTCAGTACAGATGGGATTCGCGGCTGGATTTAAATAATTCAGTTAAATTGTATAAATATCATTGACAATCTGTTCATTTTGCGGTATAATAAAATTAATAATAATTCTAAGTAACTCAGAAAAGATCATTATAAGGGAAAGAGGTAGTACATATGGCTATGGAAAAGAACCTGAAGGTCCTTATTGTCGATGATGACAAGAATATCTGTGACCTTCTCAGGCTTTATCTCGAAAAGGACGGCTACGGCGTAATCCTCTCGCACGACGGCGAGGAGGCTGTTGTCAAGTTCAACGCGCTCAAGCCCGATATGGTCCTTCTCGATATCATGCTGCCGGGTATGGATGGCTGGCAGGTGTGCCGTGAGATCAGAAAAAAATCAAGCGTTCCGATAATCATGATAACTGCAAAGGGCGAGACTATCGACAAGGTCATCGGTCTGGAGCTCGGTGCGGATGATTATATCGTCAAGCCCTTCGATGCGAAGGAAGTCATCGCCCGCATCAACGCCGTTACCCGCCGTGTCGGGACCGGCAATTCCGAGCCCGAGACCAAGGAGGTCCACTACGACAAGCTCACCGTGAATATGACAAGATATGAGCTCAAGGTCGCCGGAAAATCCATAGATACTCCTCCTAAGGAGCTGGAGCTGCTGTTCTACCTTGCCTCAAATCCAAACAGGGTCTATACCCGCGATCAGCTTCTTGATGAGGTGTGGGGATTTGAGTATTACGGCGATTCACGCACTATCGACGTCCATATCAAGCGTCTGCGCGAAAAGCTCGAGGGCGTATCCGACAAATGGGCGCTCAAAACTGTATGGGGTGTGGGATATAAGTTTGAGGCTGAGGAGGAGGAATGATCCTGAGCCTTTGCAGACGCAGGAGCTGAGCAGCTCTGAGGCGTTATTCCTGCGGACTTTTTCAGGGGGGACTATAGTCCCCCCTTTCCATACAAACTAAAACGGAGGTGTATAAGTTGGACAACAAAAAGAATACCTACAGCAGGCTTTTTCGGATGACTATGATAATACTCTTCACGATCCTTGTATTTCTGGGAGTTTTCATTATCCCCATAAGCACCGGTATCTACAGGAACGAAAAGCTCAGAGAGCTCCAGGACACCGGTGACCTTTTCATAAACTGCCTCAAAGAGGAATACAAGGAGGACGGCAGGATAAACAGCGATAATGTCTACGCCCTGCACGCCGCGCTCCAAAAGGAAAAAAGAGTAGAAGCTTTCATTTACGACGTGGAAGGCAAATGCCTTGTCTCGCCGAATGACTATGAGCTGGAGCTTTCCTCCGGAAAATTCAACTTTGACAGAGAAGTCAGAGAGTCCAAGCCTCTTTCTGAGAGCATGATGAAAAAGCTCGAAAAGGGCAGCTATCTTGAGCTCGACAAGAACGGCTATGCCAAGAACGAGCCGCGCCTCACCTACGCAAGAAGGATATTCCTCAAAACTGAGGATAACGGCGTTCCCGTGCGGATGTACGCGGTGTTCTACGGACTGACAACGAGCATCAACAGCTTCGTTATCAAGGTCGTGCTGTTTTACCTGCTGTTCGCGGTTATCGCGCTTGTCACGGCTTTCTTCATTCTCAGACGGAAGATACGCAAGCTCGAGGTCTTTGAAAACGACTTCCTCCGCATCACGGGTATGTACGCAAAGGGCGACTTCTCCGAGAAGCTCCCCACCGGCGATACCGACGGGAATATGCGCGAGATAGCGGAGTACGTCAACGCCCTTGCCGCTGACGTCGAGACAAGCGAGAATACAAGCAAGACCTTCATCGCCAATGTCTCACACGAGCTCAGAACACCTATCACAACTGTCGGCGGCTTCGTGGACGGTATGCTCGACGGCACTATCCCGAAGGAGAAGCGCAAGGAGTACCTCATAATCGTTTCCAAGGAGATGAAGCGACTGAAGATCCTCATCAGCTCCATGCTCAATATGACCAAGTTTGAATCCGGCGCAATGACCCCGAATTTCAAGGAAGCCAATGTCACCGACCTTGTCATCCAGACTGTGCTCATGTTCGAGAAGCGCATCGAGGAGAAGAACCTCGATGTATTCGGCCTCGACGCCGGAAGACTGAATGTCAGGATAGACGTTGACCTCATGCAGCAGGTAATATATAACCTCGTTGAAAATGCGGTCAAGTTCGTCAACAAGGACGGTTCACTGACATTCCGCTTCGACAAGACCGAGGAGTGGTACGAGATAGGCATAAAGAACACCGGAGAGGGACTTAAAGAGGAGGAGATACCTCAGGTATTCGACCGGTTCTACAAGACCGATTCCTCACGCGGAAAGGATACCACCGGGCTCGGTCTGGGACTTTCGATATCCCGCAAGATCGTTCACCTCCACAAGGGCCACATCGTGGTCAAGAGCGTCTACGGCGAGTATACGGAGTTCATCATACAGCTTCCCATTGAACAGAAGGGAAATAAATAAAAAGAGAGGAACAATATGGACGACAAGGATATTTTTTCAGGCGAAGGCTATACTCCGCAGCATGAGAAGCCTCCCGCCGACGAGAGCGCCGCTCCAGCGAGCAGCGAGCCGATAAAACCGGTATACGATGAGTTTATGTACCAGCCGATCGGCTTCGAGGAGCTGTACAAGGATCAGAGCATCTTTGAGGAGCCTGCAAGGAAGAAGCGCGGGAAGAACAGCTCCGCCGCTGTGATACTCTTTACAGTGCTGATACTTGTATCAGCAGCCGCGGCACTGTTCGGCATTATCAAGGATATCATAAGCAGCAAGGATGCCCTCAGCAAGCTTACCTCGCAGGAAAACGTTGTGCTCTACCGCAGCTCAAAGCCTGCCGGAGCAAATGATCCGGATAATTTTGTTGACAAGAACGGCAGATACACCGTTGAGGGAGCCGCTGCCGCCGTAATCGACTCTATTGTTGAGATATACACCTACAGCGATGCGGGACATAATACCTTCATCGGCTCAGGCTCAGGCATAGTCATCACCGAGGACGGCTATATAGCCACAAATGCCCATGTATTGCAGTCCGACGGCTACCATACCGTTATCACCAACGACGGCAATAAGTACGACGCCAAGATAATCGGCAGGGATATCAAGACCGATATCGCAGTCATAAAAGTCAGCGATGTTGAGCTCAAGCCCGCCGAGCTCGGCAATTCGGACGAAACTCTCGTCGGCGAGCAGGTCATTGCTGTGGGAAATCCCGCAGGTCTTTCCTCTACCGTAACCGACGGTATTGTCTCACACGTCGGAAGAAAGGTGCGCGGCGACAGCAACAAGGGCTTTGAAATGGAGTGCATACAGACCAACGCCCAGATAAGTCCCGGAAATTCCGGTGGTGCCCTTGTGAATATGTATGGTCAGGTCATCGGGATAACCTCGTCAAAGCTCGTCAGCAGCACGCTCGAGGGCCTCGGCTTCGCAATAACGATAAACCAGGCTCTCCCGATAATCGAGGAGCTGATAAATAACGGCTACGTCGCCGGACGCTTCAGGATAGGAATATCCCTTATTGACACAAGCACTGCTTCGCGCCGGGAAGCCATTGAGAAAGACCTCGGTTTCAAGCTTCCGGAGGACTTCGAGGGAGTTTACGTCGGTGATATATTCGAGGACAGCGATATAATCAATACCGAGCTGAAGGTCGGAGATTTCTTCACTGAGATAAACGGCAGACCCGTAAAGACCTACAACGAGCTCTATGACACGATAAGCAGCCAGTATTCCGCCGGAGATACCGTTCCCGCGACCTGCGCCCATGTCGATAAAAGCGGCGAGGTCAGCTATTACCACATTGAATTCAGGCTGATCGAAGACAGGTCGGGAAATTTTTAGTTCAGTCCATAAGCTTTGGCGGACGCTTTGAATTTACTCCGCTTACTCCTCCCGCTGCGCCGGAAACGGTCAGCAGGAGGAGCTTTTTCATGCCCGCAGGTGAACCGGTAAATATCATGCCTGCGGCGGAAAGCAAGATGTATATCAGCAGGCCGCAGAAGCTTCCCTCCGCAATACCGCGGCGGCGGCGGTACTTTCCCCCGATATAGGCACCGGTAAAGGAGCCGGCTGAACAGGCTGCCGAGGTCAGCATTGAGGCGTGCCGGAGGTCGCTCAGGAAGTGCAGAGCAAGAAAGGCGCAGAGCAGCACAGCCAGAAATGCCGTGAGCGCTCCGGCAGCAGCAGGAACGAATATCCCCCACGGTCTGACCGCCCATGAGTCCCTGTGATGTCTGTGCATAAGCCTCCTCCTCCGCAATAGTGAATGTCAAAGTTTTGCCGTTTTCTATATATATGCGAAAAAGCTGAAGGGATATGACAAAAGCCACAGGTCTGACCTATGGCTTTTTCCGCTGTAAACTACTTCCTGCTTTCCGAATAGATTATCGGCCGGAGCTGTATGCCCTTCATTGCCGCCTCCACCGCCGCCGGGAGCATACTGAACTCCGCCACGAGCGACGCAGGCTTGCGCTCGATATCGTCCTGAAGCATCGGCACGAAATAGTAATTCTTCCGGTTGAAAAGCTCCCCGATATTCTTCGCAGACCCGAGCAGCGAGTCGTTCGAGGCTATTGCGAGCAGGACAGGCTTCCCGCTGCGAAGGTGCGATTTTACAGCCATTGTCGCTGCACTGTCGGTTATCCCTCCCGCAAGCTTCGCTGCGGTGTTCGACGTACAAGGCGCAACCACCATTATATCAGTCAGTCCCTTAGGACCTATCGGCTCAGCCTCCGCGACCGTCGTTATGACATTTTTCCCGCTTATCTCCGCGAGCTTCCGCAGATTTTCCTCCGCAGTCCCGAAGCGTGTATCTATCGAGGCGGCGTGCTCCGACATCACCGGTATAAGCTCCGCTCCAGCCTCCGCGAGTATCCTTGCCTGCTCAAAGCTCCGGCTGAACGTGCAGAACGAGCCGGTCATAACATAACCTACGCGCAGTCCCCTGAGTATTTCATTCACCGTTTATCCCCCTTTCCGAAAGTATGCCGCAGACCGTTTCCGCTATCATTTCGCCCGCAGTCACCGGAGCAGTACGCCCAGGAAGTCCCAGCGCCCAGACCGCCCTTATGCCAAGCTCGCGCGCTGCCTCGAAGTCGATTCCTCCGGGCTTTGAGGCAAGGTCGATGAAAAGCGTCCGGCTGCCGAACCGCCTGAGCAGTTCCCTGTCAAAGACAAGTCCCGGGACCGTGTTGAACACTACGCCGTACTCCGGCTCGATATCTGCGGTATATATGCTCCTTACCCCTGCGATACGCGCTTTTGCCGCTCCTTTTTCATTCCGGACAGCCGCCGTCACCTCTGCGCCGAAGCCTTTCAGTATCCCTGCGAGCGCCGTACCTATCCTGCCCATGCCCACTATCAGTACCCTCTGACCGTTAAGCGTGACCGGAAGCTCCTCCAGAGCCGTCTGGACAGCGCCCTCAGCGGTCGGGACGGCGTTTTTCAGGCACAGCTCCTCGCGCGTCATGTATTCACATATTTCGTTCCCCGGAAAAAGTCTCCGCAGCCGGTCGTCAGCTTTTCCGGCAATTATGAGGCCTCCCGGAACGAGCATTTCCCTGACATACTCCGGGCGGAGCTCTGCCGGAGAGCAGGGAGTGCTTATCATATCGTTGGCATCGAGCGGCAATACCGGCAGCACGGCACAGTCATAGCTGTCCTTCACGCTTGTATCTGCCTGCAAATCAAGCATATCCATAGGGATAAAATCCTCGCTGAAGCCCGCAAGTCCTAACCCGAAAGCACCGCACAGCCGCCGTGCACAGTATATCTGGCGCATATCGCCGCCTGCGATGAGAATATTATATTTTTTGTTCATATAGTTCTCCATTCCGCCGCCGGTATAGCGCCTGCGGCTTACTTTTTATTATATGAGGCGGGTAAGATTTAGGACACAGGGAAACTTACCTCTGCGGGTTTTGTTGAAAATGCCGAAATATGATGCGGGGTATTGTTTTTTTTTTTTTTGTGATACAATAAGGATATTACTAAATTCAGGAGGAATTGAAAATGAACAAAAAGATAATCGCCTCAGCTCTGGCATTGAGTATTTCCTGCGGCACAGTCCCGGCATCAGCTGTTTCCGCGGAGGAGATAAGCGATGCGCCTCAGTCACCTTACTATGATGTTGTGATCTCAGAAGCGCTTTCAACGCCTTCAAATACGACTTCTTATACAACATATGTAGGTGAAGAAAGATTCATAGTTGAGGATAAGGAAAACAATACGTTCACACTCGTTGACAGTGAGGATAATGCGCTGAAAGATCTGACAGGAAGCCGTGAATGCAGTGTGATGGGATTCGGTTATAAATACTCCGAAGGCCTGCTTGCAAGGTTCTATAGCGACACTACAGCAGATATCGAGACTGATGCGGATTCAAATACTGTATATGTCTATAACGATATCTATGAGTATTACGATACTGACGGAAATGCTGTTATAAGCTACACAGATACCGAGCGCAGAACAACAAAACGTCCGACCGGCTATAACGGCGGAGGATATGATATTGCCGGATTCCTTGAAGGCGACAAAAGAATTTATTACGCTCATAACCTTGAGGCTTTTCATGACGGTTTTGCAGCCTTCCACAGCTTTGAAAACAATGGCTACGGTTTTTTTGACAAGACCGGAACGCCGATAACAAAGGATTACTACTATGAAGTATTCCCATTTGCAGGCAAAGGAGCTGTTGTTGCACAGGCTGTTGAAGGTACTGATGAATATAATCCTGAACGCAGGTACGGTATTATCGGTACTGACGGTGAGTACATCCTTCCGTGTGAACATAAAAGTATTCAGGCTATGGATGAAAACTGGTTCAATGTTGACGGTTCCCTTTACTATCTGAACGAGTCGGGAGATATGGAGCTGAAATTCTCAAGTGCTGATGTAAAGAACGGCTCAACAGGAACATACTTCTATGCAGGCGAGGGAATCATAGGAGTTTGCTCTGAGCCCGAATATATGCCGTACAGGTATTCCTATTTTTATGACATGGAAACAAAGGAGCTCCTCACGGATGATGCTTTTCAGATTTTTGATCCATACGATCATCATATGACACCATATCTGTCTGACGGCTGGAATCATCTTGTGTCAAAAACTACCGCAAACTTCTTCAACAACAGGCTGGAAAAGCTTGTTGATACAGACAAGGCGGTAATGCAGTGGGACAAAAGCAAGGATTACTTCGTTCTCAGGGAAACTACCGGAGAAAATGAGTACAGCTATGAGATAGTCAACAGCAAGCTCGAAACAGTTGTGCAGGGCGGTATGTTTATAAATGGCAGCAAGTTTATAGGCTGTGACGAAAACGGCTATTATTCAGCAAGCTTTGCTTCACCTGATACCCGCAGATATCTTCCGTATGACAGCATAACAATGCTGGCCTCTACTGTATGGAGTGACTATTCCGACCGTGAAAAATACAGCAATCTTTACCTTGTATCCAGAAAGGACGGCACCCGTTTCCTTGACAAGGGCGTTATAGATATTGACGGCAATCTTCTTGTTGAGAATAAGTATGAAAACATTAATTTTACATATGAGACAGGTTTGCTGAGAGCTTATACTATAAACTGGGATGATGAAACAAACAGCTTTAAGACAACATATGACGATTATTTCTCCTTTATTGAAAAAGCTCCAGCAGCAAAGACCGGCGATGTAAACGGTGACGGTCTCATAAATGCTGTTGATGCTTCAAAAATACTGGTATTTTTCGCTCAGCTCCAGGACGGAGTCACTGAAGCCACAGAGAACGATTTTGCTGCTTGTGACGTAAACGGCGACGGAGTTATCAATGCTGTCGATGCTACACTTGTGCTTGTATATTCCACACTTTTAGCCGAAGATCCCTCTCTTAAACTTGAGGATTTCGTCGCTTCAAGGAATTAATTTCAAAGGACTGCTCCGGCAGTCCTTTTTTCAGGCATAAATTCGGAAAAACACTTGCATTATCTTCTAAAATATGTTATAATGTTCTTTGTATTTTGAACGCCGTAAAAACGGCAGAATGGAGATATTTATGAAAATGAAAAAACTTGCTGCCTCACTTGCCGCAGCGCTCACTACTGCCGCTGCTGCCGCTGCAATGGCTATGCCGGCCTTCGCTGAGGACGCTACACAGGCTTCCTCCTCATCATCGTCAGGCGGCTCGACCGGAGGCGCTCTGCTCTCACTCCTGCTCCCCCTCCTCATTATGTTTGCACTCCTCTACTTCATCGCTATCAAGCCGCAGAAAAAACGTGACCGCCAAATGAAGGAAATGCAGGAAAGTCTTCAGATAGGCGACGAGATCGTAACAGGCGGAGGTATCGTCGGAATAATCGTCCGCACCGGCGACGACACTGTTGTCATTGAGACAGGCGGCGAAAAGTACAAGCTCAGGATAAAAACTTGGGCTATCACCCAGAACGTCACCGCTGAGGAGCGTATAAAGGAGGCTAAGGCTGCCGCAGCTTCAAAGAAGTCTGAGGCGACTGGTCTTGCTTCTGCAAAGCTCAACGACGAGGACGAGGGAAAAGAAGACAAGAAGGATAAGAGCGAACAGCAGGGCAAGAAAAAAAGCAAGAACTGAGCTGCTCTGCGGGTATTCAGCAAAGAAAAGCCATAGGGTTCATGAACCCTATGGCTTTAGTATTATCCTTCAGATGTGTATCTTGTACCGAATACCTTCTGACCATTGCAGTAGGCTGCGGTAACATGAACAGAGCCGTAGAAAACATCCCCGATATCATCATCGGCAAAGCACAGCTCTGAGAATGGCTCGCACACTATACCGTGGAGCTGCATTATGAGCGGATAGCCTGAGTTGAACTGCTTGCCGAGACAGCAGAGCATGAATTCCGGATACGGCGGTGAAAACATTTCCACCGGCAGCGCAGGGACCTGCACTATCACCGGATAACCTCCGTTGTTTACCCGCATGAAAAACTCCGGATAAGGTGCAGACGGCGCAAGCGGCGGGGTTTCCGGCAGTCCCTCCGCAAATGGGTAGCCGTTGTTCCTGCCGCTGACAATTATCATGCCCATATCATTCGTCCTCCGCAACTAAGAAGCCGATAGAGCTGAGGTAGGAGGCGCTCTTGCACTGAGCCGTTGTCAGCCCGTAGTATGTCCTCTGGTCGGTGAAATCACGGTTCCCGGCAAGCTCCTTGTCGTAGAAGCAGGTAGAATTCATCGTACCTTTCCAGTGGACATCGTTCTGATTGATATACTCAAGCGCTGTGTAGAAATTGTCGAACGTACAGCCGCTTGACATATTCGTATTGTCCGTGAGCTGAGAATCTGCGCTGACTCTGCCGGTGATGTAACTATCCGTAAAGCCGCTTGCGAGCATTAACGAATTGTAGCTGCCGTCGCTCGCGTCGCCTGTGCCTATTGATATGTCAAGGTGAATGTGGCAGCGTGAAATCTGACTGTTACCTATGACAGTATACTGCCTCTTGAAATGGCCTCCGACTGCGATCGTACATAGCTCCATTGAAGAAGTTATCTCTCCGCCCGCGATGATGCGGTAGTTCGACTGGTAGGGCGGGTAGTCGTCCATTCTCCTGATGTTGACGGAAAATGTGCAGTTGTACAGCTTGAGAGAGTTGCGGCTATCGGCGTAGATAAGGGAAATATTATCCCCGATGAGCTCGATGTTCTCAAGCCGGAGATTCTTTATCGTAGGCTCCGCGCTGTAATAAGGAAGAATGAACACCTTGACATAGGTGCCGGGCTTGTTGATATAGATATTGCGTATGCAGAAGCCGCTGCCGTCAAATTCGCGGCAGCAAAGATAGACCGGCTCGGGGCTCTCCGCATAGGAAGTGCCGTTAAAGTCGATATCGCAGCCGAGGCGTGCATATTTTGCAGCGTCGCTCACGCTCCGGAGCGCGTAAAGATCATCGACCGAGGATACGATGAATGGGTCGTTCTGTGTGCCTGTACCTGTCATGAATTACCTCCCTGAATTATAACGTAGAGTGAATTTTTCTTTGGCGTGATAGCATCGTACTGCTCGCGTGTAAGTGCAACGACCTCCGGACGAGCAAGATAAGTCGCAGTATCCTCCTCCATCTTGTCAAGGCGTGCTTCGACCTCATCAAGGTCAAAATCGTCCATTTTTTCCTGTAGAAGTTCAAGGTCCGCCTCTGTAGCCGAGATGAGCTGTGCAGTATACTCATTGATATCGAGGGAGTCTATCTTAGCCTGAAGCTCGTCAAGTCCCTCTCCGACAGCTGCGTTTATCTCGCTCACAGCCTGCTCGGAGGTGTCCGGCAGCGGACCGTTCTGTCCGGATATCGTGGGAGCAACATTCACCGGTGCCATGCTGTACTTCACGACCGTGTGAACGTCGTTATCCGATATCTCAGAGGCTCGCAGCTCGAGCGAAAGCTTTCCTGCATTGTAGGTGAAGCTGTCAGAGACCCTCCATGTAAGTCGTATCACAGACGTGTCCACTTCCTGCGGGAGCACCTGAGTGGCTTCCCAGTTTTCCTCGGTCACGCCCCTTATCGCAAAGGTGCAGAGTGACAGGTCCTTTCCGCAGTAGTACCTGTCCACCACGAACGTAATGACGTCCGCAAGGTTCTCACCCTGTACAAAGAGGCTTCCAAAGGCGTAGGTGGGGATGTTCTTCCCCTTTGCATAGATTTCCATTGATTTCCTCCTGTCCGGAGAGCTTCCGCAGCGCTCTCCTATATATGGGCAGAAAAAAGCGCTTTTTCAATGGAAAAGCGTTGAATATTCTGGAAGTTTTTAGTTTTCAGCATAGTTGTGTAAGAAAAAAGACGGACTAATGAAGGTCCGTCTTTTGCGTTTATCAATAAAGCTCCTGTTCAAGCTCACGGAAAGTATCTGTATCGAAGAAATCCGTGATCGTCATATCAAGACCGTCACACAGCTTTTTTATTGTGACAACACCGATATTTTTAGCTTTATGGTTTACTATATCATTGACTGTTGATTGTGTTACTCCTGAAATATTAGCAAGTTTGTTGACGGTGATGTCGTGTTCCTTGCAAAGCTCAATTATACGCCCTGCAACTGCTTCTGAAATATTCATATTAATGCTATCCTTTCATGTAATACTACATAAATTATAATAGCATTTTTTGTGTAAAATAACTGTCGGTAAACCGTTGACTTTTTGTGCAAAATGTGGTATTATGTAGTTAACGGTAAACCGTTATAATTTTACAGTAAAGAGGGGCATCTATGCTGCTAATAATAATGCTGTTGGTGATTTTTTTCCTTTCTCCCATTTTAATAGGCGGAGTCGTAATCACAGCAGTCGTTCCGATTATAATAAGATACATAATACCATTAATACTCGCATTTTATTGGTTTGGTTTGATAAGTACACACGTAGGAAGCACGATCAAAAAAAATCCCAAATGGTTTCTTTGTTATCTATCAGAGATTATAATAGCCGTTTATGAGATAGTAGGAATAATACGGCTTAATGCAGATAAATTAAGCATCGAAGAAATAATTATATTACTGGCCTTTTTCCTTTTTTGGTTTATGAGCCCAGTCCAGATTATTATTGACTTTCCTACTACAAGTTGGTTAGATAATGCCGAATCTGAATCTGATGTTGAGCGTTTCTACAGAACCGAGAAGGAGGATTTTTCGCTTCTCGTTTCAAGAGAAATAGTTTTCGGCATTCTCGCTTTTATTTTTATATTTATAAGGTGAAAACGGATAAAGTCTAACTTTTTCTACATACAAAAGGCGAACCCGAATGGATTCGCCTTTGTTTTACATTTTTGAGAGAATATCAGCTTTTTTACTGTCAAAATCTTCCTGCGTGATTAGACCGTTTTCGAGCATCTGTTTGAGGGAGTTTATCTTCTCCATAGCGTCGCCG
>ODAI010766166.1_pt1 | contig 29467 bp, 29 predicted proteins | sample 1539321 | NCBI WGS metagenome assembly ODAI01 (sample SAMN02144231, study PRJEB22623) | gut metagenome | biome: sheep rumen | host: Ovis aries | place: New Zealand
ATTTCGAGTTCATCTACTGTTTTGCTGACAATTCTTACAAAATGATTCTGCGGAACCAGTTCGTCCAGACTTGGTGGCAGGAGCCACTGCTCGTGCTGGTTATATGGTTTGTATGTGATTTTATCGCTTACGCCTCTGCTCATATTTAAATTTTAGCAGATTTGAATTCACTTGTAAATTTAAAAAAATTAGAGCTGCCCCATACTTTTGGGACAGCCCCCTGCTTATAAGCATTCTAACTTTTAGAAGTCAGCTATTGTTGATTACTCAGCGTCTACAACGGGTTCTACCTTGAAGTAGGTGTCTGCATAGTTCCATGCACCAGAGAGAGTTGCTCCCTTGTAGATGTTTGCATATACAGCCTGTTTTTTCTGGCTCGTGCTCAGGTTAATTGTAGAAGCGTCATATCCAGATCCAGCTGCTGATGCAGTTTTTGCATTAATTACCCATTTTCCTTTTGGAGTAAGATTGCTTGTTGCAGTTTTCGGATCTGAATCATAAATAGCGATTACCCATGAACCAGGTGCTGCTGATGTATATTCAGACAGAGCGCGTGTTGATGCTGTACCGCATTTTGCCTTATCACCATCTGATGCAGTTGTCGGCGGAACAATTGCTACATCCACCCAAATAGTTGTTTCAGCACCATTCGGGGTAATTCCCAATGATTTAAATCCACCGGAAACATCATATTCTGAAGCATCTGTGGGGGGCACTGTAGCAAAATCAGTTGTTTTGCTGTTTGCTGTAGCAACGCCAAAGTTGTTGTTCTGCTTGTTTGTAATGTTGTAGAAGCGTGAAACATAAGCCTGCAGTGTGCCATTGTAGTTTCTGATACCAACAACATTGAAGTTTTCAGCTGTACTATCGCTGCTTGTTTCTCCACCTGCAGCAGTCTGCAGGTCCCATGCAAAGCCCATAACACCAGAGTTTTTACCGGCATTTGATGCTACAGAACCAGTATCCTTTCCAGCCTTGAGTGTAATCTTTGTAAGTGCACCAAGATGCTTCAGGGAAGTGCGCTTCCATGCACGATAAACACCAGCAGGAGCAGCATCTTTTGCATCGGCAGACTTATCAGCAGAATAGCCGTTAGTGTTATCATAGAATACGGTGTAGTCGTTGTTGCTGCCTTTGATTGCTCCTTCCGGATCGTCATCTTCATTCTTACATGATGCAAATCCGAAGACCATTGCCAAAATTGCTGCGCCAAACAGCACCTTTTTTGTCATTTTCATTATAATCCTCCATGACATTTCCCGAAAACGGGAGAATATACAACTACTATATACCCAAAAAAAAGTTCAATCAAGATAATATTCAAAAAGTTACTGAATTTATTCTTAATCAAACCTGCGGTGTTCCGGGGCTTGGGGGCTGAAAGGCCGCTTGCATGCCCCCAGGAGAGAGGGTAGCACGCAACGAAGTGCGGGCGTAGGGAGAGACTTCTCCCCTCTTATAAAATCTGATATACTTTTTTTCATGAGTGATTTTTTTGACGAAAAGACGGTTTTTATTCTTGATTCATACGGACTGATTTACCGCGAGTATTTTGCATTTATTTCTCATCCGCTTACGAACAAGGCGGGGGAAAATATTTCTGCTCTCTTTGGATTTTTCCGCAATCTGAGCACGATTCTGAAGCGTTACAAGCCCCGTTACATGGTGGCGGCTTTTGATTCGAGGACGCCTACTTTTCGTCATGAAAGATATCCTGAATACAAGGCAAACCGGGAAAAAACTCCTGATGATTTGAAGGCTCAGTTTCCCTGGATTGAGGAAGTTCTGCATACGCTGGGTATTCCTCTGGTGCGTTGTGATGGTTTTGAGGCAGATGACGTTATTGCGACTATTGCGGCTCAGTGTGAAAAAGAGGGGCGGCACTGTTGTGTTCTTTCTGCAGACAAGGACTTAATGCAGCTGACGACGGAAAACACTCATATCCTTAAGCCTGACCGGACGGAAATCTGGGCGGAGGTGGATACGGCCGGAGTGGAAGCTGAATGGGGAGTTCCGCCTGAAAAACTGCTGGATTTGCTGAGTCTGATGGGAGATACTGCGGACAATGTGCCGGGCGTAAAGGGCATTGGTCCAAAAAGTGCGGTAAAACTGCTTTCTGAATATGGTTCACTGGAAGGAATTTATGAGCATGCTGACGAAATAAAGGGTGCCCAGGGAGAAAAACTGAGGGCAGACAGGGAAAATGCATTCCTTTCTAAGGAACTGATTACCCTGCGCTATGATGTTCCCTGCGCACAGACGCCGGAAGATTTTAAGACTGACCATTTAAATTTTAAGGAAACGGCAGGCGAACTGGTAAGACGGGAACTTCCAGCCGTAGCAAAGCAGTTTATGACGCTGGCAACGGAAAACGGTGAAAACATGGGGGAAGCGCATTCTTCCCGGGCTGCGGTAAAAATTGAGCAGCAGAAAGAAATACGGCAGAATCAGGGTGCTTATAAGGCTGTAACTGAACATGCTGAGCTTGTGGCTTTTGTGGATGCCCTTCTCGCCTCTGAAAACCGGGAAGTTGCCCTGGATACGGAAACTGACAGCCTGAATACCTGGACGGCGAATCTGGTGGGATTCAGCCTGAGCAATAAGGCTGGAAGCGGAATTTACGTTCCTGTAATTCTGACGGATTCCCTTTTTGCCGCTACGATTGAAAAGAAATTTGCGCTTGAACAGATTGCCCGTCTCTTTAATGCGCCAGATTGTACTATTATAATGCACAATGCCAAATTTGACTTGCAGGTACTTTGGACAAACGGTCTGGGAAAATTTGTAAATCCGGGAAAGGATGACGAAATCTCTTATGCCGCGACAATTGCGGACACGATGATTGCCGCATGGCTTCTGGAACCAGACCGCACGGGAAAAGTTGCCTACGGTCTGGAATATCTGAGCGAGACAAAACTGGGGCTGAAAGGAACTGAATACGAGGAGCTTGTTCCCAGGGGAGCAACTTTTGCCGATGTCCCGCTGGAAAAGGCTGCTGACTATGGGGCAGAAGATGCGGACTTTACCTGGCAGCTCTGGCAGATTTTTAAACCCGCGCTCAAGGACAGCAACCTGTACGGGCTCTTTGCAGATATGGAAATGCGGGTGCTTCCGATTCTTGCGTCCATGGAACTGAGGGGAATTCATCTGAATGCTGATGCCCTGAAGTCATACGAGAGTGAACTGAAAGTACAGATTGCTAAAATAGAAAAAGAAGTCTATGCACTTGTGGGACATGAGTTCAACATCGCTTCCCCCAAGCAGCTGGGCGAAGTACTTTTTGAAGAAAGAGGCTTAAAACCGCCAAAGAAAAATAAGCGGGGATACTCGGTGGATGCGGCCGTGCTGGAAGAACTGGCAGACCAGGACCCGGTACCTCAAAAAATCGTAGAATACAGAAACCTTGCAAAACTTCTGAGCACCTATGTGGAGCCTCTTCCCCTCATGACGGATGAAAACGGCAGAATCCACACAAGTTTTATGCAGACGGGTACTGCTACGGGCCGTCTTTCCAGCAGGGATCCCAACCTGCAGAACATTCCTGTGCGGGATGAAGCCGGCAGAAGAATCCGTACGGCCTTTACGGCAGAAAGCGGTACCGTGCTTATCAGTGCGGACTATTCCCAGATAGAACTGGTCGTGCTTGCCCACCTGAGCGGAGATCCCAATCTGTGCGCCGCCTTTAACGAAGGGGTGGATGTTCACAAGTCTACGGCTGCCCTCATCTACGGCATTTCACCTGACCAGGTAACGGCAGACATGCGGCGCACGGCAAAGACGATAAATTTTGGCGTGATGTACGGTATGGGTGCCTTCCGTCTGGCACGGGATTTGGGCATTCCCATGGCAAGGGCAAAAGAGTTTATAGAAAACTACTTTGCACAATATGCCGGAATCCGCACTTTTATTGATACGACCATTCAAAAAGCAGAAGAAAATGGCTATGTGGAAACCTTTATGGGCCGGCGCCGTGCCATTCAGGCGATTACCAGTGCAAACAAAATTGAAAAGGCAGGTGCCGAGCGCATGGCAATCAATACGCCTATTCAGGGTTCTGCGGCGGATATCGTAAAAAAGGCCATGCTGGATGTGGACAAAGCCCTGCGGGAGCATCCCACGGGTGCAAAACTGCTTTTACAGGTACATGACGAACTGATTTTTGAGTGCCCGGACGATGAAAAGGCGGTGGATGCCACGATTTCCCTGATTAAGGATAAAATGGAACATGCCGTCAGCCTGAAAGTGCCCCTCAGAGTTTCCATTGAGCAGGGGGCAAACTGGGGACTTTTCCACTGATAAGAGCCCCCGGGCAGGAAAAGAGTATGAAAAAAATCATCTGTGTTACCGGCCCTATGGCGGCGGGAAAAAATGCAGTCTCTTCCATTCTGGAAAGCCAGGGCTTTGTGTCTGTGGATGCGGATCGTCTGGTTCATCAGGCGCTGGCTGATTCCTCGCTGCAGCAGAAAGTCATTGAGACCTTTGCTCCCCTTGCAGCGGAAAAAAATCTTTCCCTTGTGAATGCGGACGGCAGTCTGAACAGGCGCAATCTGGGGGCCCTTATCTTTAAGGATAAAAAACTGCTGGCCCTGCAGGAAAGTCTGGTTCATCCGGCTGTAAGCAGACTCATAGATGATTTTATTGCCGCCCATCAGAATGAAGATATTATTCTGAATGCCACAGTCCTCTACAAAATCCCTGTCATAGCGCGATGCAATGCCGTTTTGTTCGTTACGGCCCCCCTGTGGAAGCGCTTCTGGCGGGCAAAACGCCGGGACGGCATGAAAACAATGCAAATTCTTGCCAGATTTTGGCAACAACGCTCACTCTTTGCTAAATATAAAAATGCAAATGCCGATATTTATAAAGTAAATAACACCGGCAATTTACACGCATTGGAAAGCAAAATCAAAGCATTTCTAAAAGTCTGCCGGTAACGAGGTTATCGCTATGGAACAGAAACGAACTCTTTGGATTATCGCCGCTTCAGGTGTATTCCTTTTGGTTGTGGTGGGAGCCGCGCTCATTCTGTATTCGCCGTCACTCCACAATAATCAGGCTCAGCAGGCAGCATTCAATCCCGCTGACGGCTGGACAACCCCGGCATATTCAACGACGACTTATCCGTCTGATACACCGGCTGCAGGAACAAGTGATGCATTTGCAGAAAACGCCATCAATGTTCCCGATTTTTCAGGAGACAAGCCCGCGCCTGCCTCTCCCTTTGACATGCCGGCTGCCCCGCTGGCAGAAGTGCCGTCAAACGCCATTCAGACAAACAACCTGACCGTTTACAGTGACAACACCACAGTCTACGGCTCAGGCACAACAACAATAGACCTTAACACACTCAAGTCCACCCAGACTGCAAGCAGTCCGGCCACAGTTCAGCCGGCTAACGAAGCAACTGCAAAACAGATTGCAAGCACTGCGGCGGCAAAAGCGGAAAGCACACCGCGCTACAACTACGAAGATAAACAGGCAAGCGCACCGGTTGCAAAAGCAGCTCCCGCAAAACCTGCAAAATCTTCTACTGCAAAGAGCGCGGCTCCCGCAAAAAAGACTGTTGCAGCTGCAAAAGTTCCTGACCGCTTCTGGGTACAGGCAGCATCATACGCAACAAAGAAGAATGCTGATGCCGCACGGGCAACTCTGGAAAACAACAAGATTCCCAGTGAAGTCTTCACCTATACCGATTCAAAAGGCAAGGTTTTCTACCGCGTAAGAATCGGACCTTACACAACGTCAAGTGAAGCAGAATACTGGAAGACCCAGGTAGCAAAGATTGACCAGTTTGCAAATGTTCAGAGCTACATAGTCAATTCATCTGCAAAAGCCGTAAGATAAGATAACCTTTTCCGGGGGAAAGTGAGAAAATAGAAAATTTTTCACTTTTTCCCGTTTTTTTTCTGAAAATTTAGCCGGAAATGAAATTTTAAAGCATATAAGATAGTATATGAAAGTACTATCTTATTTTTTTATACTGACAGTCATAGCGCCTGTAATGCTGGCGGCAGAGCCTTTGTTCAAATATGCAGAAGTAAAGCAAAGCGCTTCCATTACCCTTCCGGCCGACTCTGAAAAAGAAAAGTCTTACGGAGGCTCAGCAGGATTCAAACTTGTCTTTGGCAAAAGACTGTGGAATCTGGATGCGAGAACCTATGTCACGCTCCCCAAAACAAAGGCTTCGGTTTTTGAAGGACTTTCTTCAGCCGGGGATTTTTTTGACCTTCTGGACGGGATACGCTTTGGCGGGGGAATCAGTCCAAAAAGGGGAAACAGTTCCAGAACAGGGGCAGGCATAAATGTAAAGGCCGGCATGCTGGGACTTTCAAAATCTGCGGCACGGCTGGAAAACCCCGCCCCTTCTTCCGCTGCAAATCCTCTGGCAAAAAGTTTTGCCTTTTCCACGGGAATCAGTGCCAGTCTTCCTTCGCTCAGTTCGGCAGTAAAGCCCCTTGCCCTCTACGCCTCAGTAAGTGCCCCGCAAAAACTGCCTCTTTCCCTCCAGGCACAATGCGCCTTTACTGATGAAAAACGCGTCTACGCTTCCATATCCTGTGTGCTGCCTGCGGGAAAACTGTTTACTTTTCAAAGCGTACTCACTGCGGGGCGCATGCATGTGGAAAACAAAACAGCCTGTCTTGCAGATACAACGGCGGATTTTCATACCCAGTGGCTCTACGGTCTTTTGTGGGAAAACTCTTTCAAAAGTCCCTGGCTCAAAGTCAATCTTTTTGCGGGCTTTCACGAAACGCCTTACAGCGATGATTTTTCTCCCCTGACTGTCTGGATAAAGGCGGCTGCCCGTACTTCATATAAAAACTTCCTGCTGGATTTTTCATATTTTTTTATTCCGACCCTGTCCTCTTCTCCCAGACCCCTTCCCCTTTTGGGCGGCTCATCTGCCGTATGCAGAACCATCCGTCAGTTTGGAGTCAATCCCCAGATACAGTTTGAACTGCACAATGCCTATGCCGCCGTCCTCAGACTGGGAATTCACGGACTTTTTGAAAAGAAAATACTGAATACCCTCCAGGCTGAGCAGTACACTACTATTAAACTCAATGCGGGTCTTGCCTATGAAAGCAAGCCTTTTACGGCAAAAATAACGGCGGGTGTGAGCAATGCAATTCTGAACGGACAATATCTTACTGACGCCACAAGACCCGATACCTTTTATTCTGCAGACATTTCTTCTTCCCTGCTGCTGGAAAAAATCCGGGCTTCCTTTTCGCTGGCTTATGACAGATATCCAAAATCTGCAAAGACGGGAAATACAAAAGATTCTTTTTCGCTGAATGTGAACGCAAGTCCGGGAAAGAAAAGAATGCTTACAGTCACCGGGGGCGCAAGCATTTCCTATAAAAACGGAGAAAAATCAAGTTCTTCTGCAGATGCGAGCGCTACACTGACGCTCAAAGGTACTTATATGCGCACCATTTTGAAATGCGCCCTGACCGTCCCCATGTAAAAAAAACACAGGCTGTTGTAAGCCTGTGCTGAATAATTTATTTTTACTTGGCGTCCGTTTCCTTGGATTTTGCACGGCGCTCGCTTTTGTTGTCAGGCACGATGATTGCATCAATCGTAATGCCCATGCTCTGAGCTTCCTTGGCAACGCGTTCCTTTGTGTACTTTCCGCTGCCACGGGGTGTGGGATGGGGCTCTGCATCACCAATCAGGATGATTTTTCTGGTTGCATCGTTGCGCCACTTGTAGAATTCAAGAGCACCACACATTGCTTCGTATACCGCTTCCGGAATGTCTCCGCCCTCATTTCCGCGGATTTTAAATCCGTTCAGATTTTTGGTAAAGTCTTCAATTTTCTTTGTGAAGTCAAAAAACTTTACGGGAATGCCCATGTAACGGTAGTCGTCTCCGTAATCACGGTAGAGCAGAAGTCCCAGACGCAAATCACCATAGTCCGGCAGAGATGCTATCAGACGGGGAATCCATTCTTCCCTCAGTTTCTGAATGTCATCTTTCATACTGCCTGTTGCATCAACGGCAAAAACTACATCCACTTTTTTCTTAGGATCAATGCGGGCAAGAGATGCCATCAGGTCATCAACCAGAGTTTCCGGTCCCTTAGAAAACACCATGTGTCCGCCGCCAAAGCCGGCAATTTCATTAAATGTTTCTGCCGCTTTGGGATTATATTCATCGGTAAGGACGGGCTTGGGTTCAGGTTTTGGCTCCGGCTGAGGTTCAGGCTGAGGTTCGGGCTGCGGCTCTGGTTCTGGTTCCGGCTCCTGAACAGGCTCGGGTTCCTGAACGACTTCTTCCACTTTTGGCGGAACAGGCATACCCAAATCAAACATAAAGGGATTGTCCTCGTAGGCGCCAGTGTAGTCAGCATATTTTTTTTCAAAAGAACGGATATTGATAAAGGTTCCCCGGTCAATTTTTATGACGCCGTGCCTGCTCCAGGGGTATCCGTACTGTATTTCCGAAGGAATGTAGATGTGAAAAGCCTGACCAAATTCCGCATCAGGCTCTGCAGTAGAATCAATCAGACTGTATTTTGCACCTTCAGAAACCAGGGGCTTTCCGTCCAGATAGCGGATTTCATCTCCGTTAATCGGATTGTATTCCATGGCCCGATAGGCATAACTGTCGCTTTCTCCTGCCGGATCTTTTGTGGTTTCTGTCAGAAGAATAGACTCCATGCCGGGCTTTTTCCTGACGTACAAATGATAGCCGGCTGCCGTTCCAAAGGTTGAGCCTTCTTCATAAGACAGACGCACATCCTCCAGCTGAATGACTAAATCAGCGGCGAAAAGAGAAATTGAGGCAAAAAAGAATGCCATACATGCAAAAAACAGCTTTTTCATACTTCAATTATCGGAAGAAAGAAGTGTTGAAATTAGACAAACCTGTGCTATAATAAGTATTCAAGTAACAGTATGGAAACGGACGAGCAGACCATCACATTTGAAAATGTCTCCATTGATGAATTCTTCGATAAGGATGATACGCCTCAGGACGACATCTCCACAGGAATCGTTGTCCTTACGCCAAAACAAAAGGAAATGGTGGATGACCTGTGTGAACGCATGGTGGTAGTCGCTCCGGAACAGTTAAATAACATAACGGACCGCATGTCGCGCCTGGAAGGGCTGGCAAAATCTCTTGCAACCTTCCCGTCACTTCTGGAACGCGCAAACCTTACGGCAGAAGTCCGCACTCCTCAGGCTTTGATTGAATCGCTGATTACCCACACCCAGGACGGTGATAACACCCTGCAGCTGCCTTCCAAGGCAACACTGGGCAGAGGCTTCCTTGTGGCAAAAATCCACACTTTTTCCTCGCTCAATAAACTGTCAAAAAGCGTAGGCATGGCAAAAAAAGTCAGCCAGGCATTTCAGGACGAAACTGTGTCCATGATGTTCCTGCTTCTGGCAGAAGATGTCTACCTGAATCTTATCCGCGACACAAATCTGGAAATGGATTTCAGACGGCAGCTGGCTCTTTCCCTGCTTTTGCTCTGGGAACACCGCGCTGACCAGAATATTTCTGACATTTCTCCTGTTCTGCAGACCGTCTGGAAGGCAAGACGCACTCTGGCTCCCGCATTCGGTACAATGATGGGCACAAGCGAACTGATTATGATTTCATTCCAGATGGATGACCAGTGGAGCGCCTTTATCAAAACAAAACTTGCCATTCCTGAAGTTTCTCAGGCCATGGAAGAATTTCTCTTCGGCCTTTCATTTGAACAGATTAACAAACTCAAGTCCATTCTGAGGGAAAAGGGAATTCCTGCAATCGGACGCGATGAAGTTTCTCAGTATCTTGGAGAACACATCAAGACGGACGTAAGCATGGACTACCGCGACTTCTTTACCCAATATTCAATCAGACGCGATAATGCCCGTGCCCGCAGGCGAATGGGACTTCCCGGTCCCCACCGTACACTGGAAGATTTGTTCATCAGGTTTGTCATGGAATCAAACCGCGACAAGCAGAACAACGATGTGTACGCAAAAGAGGAATAACATGGAATCAGAAGATAAAAAAGTCCCCTATCACTTTGGTGAAAAAATCCGTACCGTGCGGGAACGCAAGGGCTACACACTCAAAACAGTCGCACAGAGAGCCGGCGTCAGCGAAAGCCTTGTCTCTCAAATTGAAAGGAATCGCGTTTCTCCCGCCATCGACACCCTGCTTGCCCTGGCAGACGTACTGGACATCAATCTGGAATTTCTTTTTGAAGAATACCGCAGAAAACGCCCTGTGCAGATAATCCGTGCCGACGAGCGCAAAATAATCAGTGAAGATGAAGTGACTTACGAAGAACTGGCAAAACCCGTAGAGGCTGACGGTCAGTATGCAATGGAATCCTTTATGATTGAAATTCCGGTCGGTTCTCACACCCACCGCGGTTCCTATGGTCATCTGGGCCGGGAAATCGGTTTTATCGTGCAGGGAAAAGGCCAGCTCCACTACGAAAATCTTGTCTACAATCTGAGCGAGGGCGACAGCGTTTCTTTCAGCGCAAGTTCTCCCCACACTCTTTCCAATACGGGCGATGTTCCCTTAAAAGCCTTCTGGACTGTCAGTCCTCCCCAAAGATTTTTGCAATAATGCCCTTTGCCCCTCTTGCGCAAAAATCTCCTTTCTGTCATACTTGATTCCACTTACGGAACTACCGAAGACGAGGAGGTGAATTACAAATGGCAAGCATTATCGTTGATGATAACGAGAACCTCGAAAAAGCAATCAAACGCTTTAAGCGCATGGTTGAAAAAGAAGGTATTATCCGTGAATACAAAAAGCGCGAATACTACGAAAAGCCTTCAACAATCTTGAACCGCAAGAACAAGACTCTGCAGCGCAAGTTGATGAAGAAAAACCGCAAGGCACACGATGGCCGTTCTGCCTACTAAGCGTATAAAAACCTCTGGCATCCGTCAGGGGTTTTATTTTGCCCGGAAACGCTTTACGCCTGCACAGGTACTTGCCGCACTGTGTCTGAGCCTTCTTCTCTTTTCCTGCGCATCAACAAGGCGTTCTCCCTACACTTTTTTCACTGATGAAAAAGACTCTTTCATTCCCGCAGCCTTTGACTGGAAGCCTGTAGCCGACGGCGCATCTTATTTCTGCTACGAAAACAAGGCTTTTCCCCTGCGCTATCACTGCGTAAAAATCGACCTCAGCTCAGAAAAAATTCAAATTTCTGCCTTTCCCGCCTCCGAATCTGATTTTAAATACAAGGACGGAAGCAGAACCAGGTTCTTTACCGGAAAAAGGACCGGCAAATTTGCAGGAAATTCAGGCGCAGACATTGCAATCAACGCCTCTCCCTTTGCAGGAAAAAACGGCAAATGGGACACTATCGCCCATATCACCCGCACACGGCAGCTGGTCGGCATTCACAAGGTGAACGGACTTGAACTTTCTCCTCCGGTTTCCCTCTACTGCGCCCTCCTCCTCCAGAAAAGTGAAAAAGGCTTTAAGGGCAGCATCATAGACAGCCAGACTCCGGAAGCCCTTGCAGAAGCAGATTTTGCTTTCGGTGGCTTCTGGACAATTCTCAGGGACGGAGAAAAAACAGCTACCTTTATCCACAACCACGACTCCCGCACCGCCTGCGGTCTTTCTCAGGACGGCAGTACCCTCTACCTTCTGATTGTAGAAGGAGAAGCCTTCGGCATGAGTGAAGGACTTTCCTATCCCGAATGTGCTCAGGTTCTGGCCGCAATGGGTGCTGACGATGCCATGGAATTTGACGGTGGCGGCTCATCATCACTTTTCATCGGCGGAAAAAACATGCTGGCCTATCCCAGTCTCCGCATAAATGCAAACAGCATCGGCTTTTCCTTTAAATGATTTTAAATCTCCCAAAAAGCCCTCCCAATAATCATTGACGATTACAAGATAATGAGATAGAATAATCTTTATGGGTGTGATAACGAGTCAGCAGCTTACGCGATACTACGATCAGTTCTGCGATACAGAAATCGCTTTTTCCAAAGACATTATCCGCGTACTGAACATCGATCCTCGGCAGATTTACATAAAATGCAACGGAACTCAGTGGCCCTGCATTATCAATTCTACATCATTCAAACTTGCCCGTATCATAATCGGCACCAAGGGTGGTGCATATCAGATGATTTCCCAAAAAGAACCGCCGGCAGTCAGCCTTCGTTTCTGCTTCAAGGAAGAAGGAAATCAGATGATGAGCTTTTTCGTCAATTCCAAGGTAACGAATATCTCTCCCTACATGAATTCTCAGGATTTAGTTATCGTTACCCTCACATTTACCCAGCGTCCGCCGGACGATTTGATTGAGCAGATTGGCGGACTTCTGGAAGCAAATCAGAACGCCATCCGTCGCAAGGAAGAATACATCCTCATCAACGAAGAAAACAAGCGCAAACTCGGTCTCATGCGGGAAGAAACAGTCGTAATGATTGAAAATGTACCCCGCCACTGTATTCTGCGCCAGATTTCTTTTGGCGGTGCAAAATTCATTCTGCTTGGACTCTCCCAGTTCCTCACCAACAAAGAAGCCGTCATTCAGATGGATTTTGAAGAGCCGCCGGAGCGCATTCAGATAAAGGGTAAAATTGTAGCCGCCGGTATTGTTGAAGGCCGTAAAGACATCGTTGCCGTCAACATGCAGTTTGACGAAAAACTTGTTTCCCTCACCTACAAAATGCACATCAACGGCTTCCTGCAACAGCAGCGCAAGATAAAAGTCTCAGCGGCAGATCAGCTGGCACAGCAGAGAGCCAAAATGCAGTCAGCAAAGAAGCCGGAAGGCGAAGCAAAAGACGGCAAAACTGCAGAAGCAAAAACGGAAGAAGCAAAGGCTGAGTCTCAGACAGAAGAAGCTGCAGAAAATCAGACTGAAGAAAATCCCGCTTCTGAAGCCGCTCCTGCAGAGACAAGTCCCGCTTCTGAAGCAAAAGCCGCCGGAGATGCCGAACCCGCACCGGAAGCGGCAGAATAATCTGCCTGCCTATATTAGTCCGTAAAGGAAACATCACATGAAACCAGTAAATCCTCTTGAATCAATTTATTTTATTACACTGCCAGAAGATTATTCTCTTTCCAAAACCGCCATGCACATCGACCCCACCATTCCGCTTCCCGTGCAGAAAAAAGATGGCGAAGCGGCGGGCTCCTTCAATATGGCAGAACTCACCGAAGAACAGATTCTTTCAGGTCTGCTCACCGTTATGGCTTACGATGTAAAAAATCAGCACATCCAGTATTACCGTTCCCTGCTAAAAAACGCCCGCCCCAATATCAAAAAAGAATTGAGCGAAGCAGCCATCCTCAAGGCAAAGAACGAAGACTTTGAGCTTGCCGAAGAAATCTTTACCGCCCTGCACGGCTTTGACCCGGAAGACATGGCAATCGTGCTGAACATGGCACTTTTTTTTGACCAGCGTGCCGACTCCTACCGCCGCTCAGGCTTGCATGAAGATGCCGATGCTTACGATGACAGCGCCCTGCTCTACTACCGTGAAGCCATGAATGCTGAGCCGGAAGTTCCGGATGCTTTTTTTAACGCAGGCTTTTTCTTCCTCAAGCAGCGCAATTACCACGAGGCAAAAAACTGTTTTGAAACCTACCTTGCCCTTACCTGCGAAACAAAAGATGAAGATCTGGGAGAAAACGGCATCTACAAAAAGAACCGCGCCCAGGAAGTTTTAAACGACATCCAGAACCGCAACATGGATGACGAACACTTTAAGGCCGCCTACGATTTAATCAACCGCGGAGAAACTGAAAAAGGTCTGGAAGAAATCCGTCTCTTCCTGCAGAAAAATCCCGATGTATGGAACGCATGGTTTATGCTGGGCTGGGGACTGCGCAAGGCAGGCCGCTACGAAGACGCAAAACAGGCATTTGAAAAATCCCTCACCTGCGAAGGCGGAGAAGAAAACGCCGACACCTATAACGAACTTGCCATCTGCGCCATGGAAGCCGGCAATCTTGAAGAAGCAAAAAAAGAACTGGAAAAAGCACTGGCCATCACGCCGGAAAGCACAAAAATCATGTCAAATCTGGGCTATCTTGCCCTCAAGGAAGGAAATCCTGCCGTGGCCGCAAGTTATTTTCAGGCCGTTCTGGAATTTGACCCCCACGACAAACTGGCTCAGATGGAACTGGCAAAACTGGACGTGTAAGAGTCTGCCCTGTTTTTGGGCACAACTTCACGCACGGCTCCACTTTTAGCCTCTGCCCCGCAGACTTCGCCTAAAAATCAAGTTCCAGCCTGTCGCCCACATCCACATTCACCCGCCTGAACCAGCCCTGAGGCACTTCAAGCGCATAGCGCACGCTCACCGTACTGCTTATGGTGGCAAGGCTATGTGGCGTCATGTCAAAAATGTTCTGGATAATTCCCTTGCGGTCAATGTAGGCAATGGAAAGGGGATGGGGAGTATTTTTCATCCAGAAATGCAGAATCTGGTCATTTTCAAAGACAAAAAGCATACCCGTTCCGTCCGGAATTTTTTTTCGCTCCATAAAGCCGTGTTCACGCTCATCGGAAGTAAGTGCCATTTCTGCCGCAACTTTTACCGTCTCGCCGGAAGCCCTTGTAATCGTCAGATTTTTAACGGCAAGTTTCTGGGTTTTGCAGGTTCCCAATGCACACATGCAGAAAATAACTGCAATAATACTGTATCGCTTTCTCATCTTATAGTCCTTTCAAAAATTCCTCACGGTTCTGTTCACCATAAGTTTTTTCCACGTTTGCCTTGTCCATGCGCTCTGTAAAGGCTTTTGCATCAATATATTTCAGGGAAAGAGGACGTTCCAGACTCATCATTACGCTGTCATTCTTCCACTGGGATTTTTTAGGCGTCAGCTGGTCAGGAGCCCCGTACTTTTCATTCAGACTGGTAAAAACCGAATAATGGTCTATCTTTTCCTCGTTCAGATTTATCGTGATGATATAGAGTTTTCCGTCCGCAAACTGAAACCAGCAGCGGCCAAAATATGAAAAAGGAGCATATCTTCCGTCAGTCTCAATAAGCACCTGATTATCTTTGGGAGAAAAAGAAACGTCCCTGTCGCCGCGATAGCCAAATGCATGATTTTTAAGCAGTTCGGATTTGACCTCATCCACGCTCATGCCCAGCTTAATATTTCCGTAGCCCATGGGCAGACTTTCGTGGCCACTCCCCTGTCCGGATGCAGATGCAGTCTGACCGGCAGCGAATGCAAAAAGAGAAAGACTTGCAAAAACAATACAAAAAAACAAATTCTTCATCATTTGAATGTCGGCACAATGCACATGAATTCTGAGGGGAAATAATCTGACAGGGGCAGAAGAAACCGGGCTTTTATTTGAGCTTACTGCGGGCAAATGCAGCGTGCTTCATCAGCTCGGCACAGTCTGAAACAATAAGTTTCTGCGTATCGGGATCTATCTTTATGTGTGAGTCTTTTCTGAACTCATAGACATAGCGCAGTTTTACATCATCCGGGAAGCCGCACATATCGGCAAGGTCCTGGGCAGTAAGACCGATTCTATAATCACGCATAAAGTTCTGGGGCAGTTTTGCCTTTTCTACCTGCAGGGCAAGCATATCCAGCATCTGCGTAATGGGATCCATAATCTTAGAGTTAATCAGCTGGCGTGACATAGACCAGAGGCGTTCAGCCAGAGTTGTAGTCAGGCGGGCAATCATCTGCGGCTGGGTTGCAACCATCTGGTTAAAGTTCCGACTATTTACCACCATCAGGATACATTCTTCATTTGCAATTGCACTGGCAGAGCGGGGCTTGTTTTCCAGCAGTGCCATTTCGCCAAACATATCGCCTTTTTTTAGGATGGCAAAAGTAACTTCCTTGCCGTTTACAACCTTGCCGATTTTTACCTGACCAGACTGAATGATAAACATTTCTGCACCGCTCTGGTTTTCGCAGAAAATCATGGTGTCTTCGGGATATCTGCGGGTCATATCGGCCGTAGGCTCAAAGTAGACCGCCTGCGTATGCTTGCGCAATTCAATAAAGCGGCGTTTTGCAATCTCGGTATTCTGATTCCGTACGCCAGTCTTTAGGAACTGATAGTAGGCAAAAGCCGCAATGTCAGTCTTTTTCTGCTGGTCGTAGAACATGCCCACGTTGAAAAGGGAATTGGGATTTGCATCTGCCGCCGCACCTGCCGCAGCCGAACGATGCATCAAAAGTTCATTCACGCCACGCATACGAGCAGCAAAGGTACGAATCATCTTCATAGCAATAGGAGTATTCTGCTTAATCAAATCGGGATACTGGTCGCGGCGAACAGCAATTACAACTACATCCGTCATTGCAACGGAATTTTCAATCTGAGACATACCAGCCATGCAGGAAACAACGCCCACAAAATCACCTGGTCCAAGGATGTCTACGCCATTACCTGAAACAGAGCCCTGACGTTCACAATGAACCTTACCCGCCTGAATGATAAAAAAGCGGTCAGCAACCTTTCCTTCTACCGTTAGATAAGAACCCTGTTTATAGTTTACGAATGACAGTTGCAACATAATACATCCCCGTTTTTCACTATTTTAATAGTATAAAAGCCACCGTTGCTTTTGTCAATGTAAGAAAAAGTCACCAAGGAAAATTATTTCACATTCCAGCTGAATGCCCTTCTTTTCCGCCACGATTTTTTTTATCAATTGCACAAGGTCAAAAATATCCTGGGCAGTAGCGTCTCCTGCGTTCACAATAAAGTTTCCGTGCCAGGGAGCCACTTGCGCCCCGCCTACCTGAAGACCTTTCAGCCCGCACTCGTCAATTACTTTTCCAGCAATCACGCCCTGCGCCACATCATTTTTAAACACGCTTCCTGCGCTGGGGGCCAGAAAATGACCTTTTTCCTTTCTCCGGGCAATGCAGTCTTCCGATTTTTCAGCGTCAAAGCCTTTTAAAAGGGCAAACTGGGCCGAAAGAATAATGTGGCGGGGGAAAGTCTCCCCCTCGCTCCAGCCCGCCGCTACGCTATGGTCTTCCGCTACCCCCTCTCCTAGGGGCTGCACCCCTAAGACCCCGCAAGTTTTGCGAGCGGACAAGGCTCCCGTCGGCTGAAAGGGCGATTTCTTGTATCCCCAGTCAGATTTGCGACGCTCATCAGTCATCTCATAGGTACAAATCTCGCCTGACTCCGAATCCACATAGCGCACGCGTACCAGACGGTCGCATGCCGCAAGGCCAAAGCAGGTGGCGTTCATGTAGACCGCCCCACCCACCGTGCCGCTCAATCCCGTAAAGGCTTCCAGTCCCCCCACGTCATGCTGACGGCAAAAAGTCATCACCGTTCCCCAAGGCGTTCCTGCGTCAATTTCCACTATCCCTGCGTCCACCTGCTGCAATTTCTGCCCGCCTATTTTCCGTAGACCAGTCATTTTTCGTGTGCTTATCACTGCACCTGAAAAGCCGCTGTCAGAAACAATCAGATTGCTGCCGCCGCCAAGGATAAAAAAAGGAATATTGTTCTGGCACACCAGATGCAGTGCATAGGTCAGAGAGTTTTCGTCAGATGGTTCTAAAAAGAGCGCGGCGGAACCGCCCACACGCATGGTGGTATGACTAAAAAGCGGCTCATTTTGTGTAACCTTGCCAACAAAATGCGCATCATCCGCAAGAAGTGCCGCGAGCGCATCAGATGTTTTTGTTGCCATAACCGTTACACTCGAATGCCCACAATCAATTTGTCCTCGCCATTTTCCTTTGCCATGGTGATTCTAGTACTAGCGGACTTTATTTCTCCACCAATATGCATGCGGTAATGAACCACAAAAACACCTTTTTGCGCAATCTGCCGCAGGACATTTTCCTTGGTGAATGCCGCCTTGAATGCCTCAAGGTCATCAAAAAAAAGTACCCCTTCGGCATCCTTGTGGGTATGCGCAAAAAAATCTTCGCCTTGCTTTGCAAGACCTAATTTCTCATACTCGCTCGTCGCTTTATATTCGATGTAATCTTCAGTTTTCAGGTCTACGATGTAAGTACTAATGAAGTCACCCGACAACGACATAAGCATCGCAAGGGAATCATGATAGTTAGTAGCCATATCTAATCATACCATAGAACAAAAAAAAACGCAATTTTTCTTTTTCCAACTGCTGTTCAAGCACGGTATGTAGCCTAATACGTTTGCCCTGTCAGACAACCGCATTGCACTTTTCGGCTATTTCTCGTATAGTGTACAGTAGGTTTATTGTATCACGAATCACATGATTTGTAAGCCTGTAAGGAGACACGCACTATGGCATTGCGAATTTTTAACACGATGGGACACGAAATGCAGGATTTTAAGCCGGTTACTGACGGACACGTTGGCTTTTACGGATGCGGCCCCACTGTGTACAACTATGCTCATATCGGAAATTTGCGTGCCTACGTCTTTCTTGACATTCTGGACAAAACGCTTTCTTACCTCGGCTACGACATCAAGCATGTTATGAACATCACGGATGTCGGCCACCTGACCGGCGACGGCGACGAAGGTGACGATAAAATGGTCAAAACGGCAGAAGAACGCCACCAGTCAGTTCTGGAAGTCGCCCGCTTCTATACCGATGCATTCATGAAAGACATCGACGCCCTGAACATCCGCCATCCCGATGTCATCTGTAAGGCAACAGACCACATTCAGGAAATGATTGACCTGATTAAAGAACTGGAAGCAAAAGGCCACACCTATATGGCGGGCGGAAACCTTTACTATGACATTTCAACCTTCCCCGACTACGGAAAAATGGCCAACCTTGACCTGGAAAAACTTGTTGCAGGAAAAGGCCGCCGCAATGTCGTTGTCGTAGATGAAAACAAGCGCAACCCGGGCGATTTTGTCCTCTGGTTCACCAAGTCAAAATTTGAAAATCAGGCAATGACCTGGGATTCTCCCTGGGGCCGCGGTTATCCGGGCTGGCATATCGAATGTTCTGCCATGAGCATGAAATATCTGGGCAAGCACATAGACATCCACACCGGCGGCATTGACCATGTTCCGGTACATCACACCAACGAAATCGCCCAGAGCGAAGGTTCTTTTGATGATGCAGAAAAATCAAAAGGCCCCTGGGTCAAATACTGGATGCACAATGAATTCCTCATTCTGGAAGGCGGCAAAATGTCAAAATCTTCCGGAAGATTCATCACCCTGCAGACAGACCTGCCCGCAGAAAAAGGCTTTTCTCTCACCAGCAAAGGCTTTGCTCCTCTGGACTACCGCTTTTTCCTGCTTGGCGGCCACTACCGCAAGCCCCTCATCTTCTCTCTGGATGCAATGGAATCCGCAAAGAACGGCCGTGCGGCACTGAATGAGCGTGTGGCAAAACTGCTTGCAAAAGCCAGAACAGAAGAAAAACTGGAACTCACAAAAGAAAACTACGCAGACACCCTCGCAAAAATTGCAGAAGGCCGCGCAGAATCAGAAAATCTTGCAAAATTCAAATCCGGACTGGAAAATGACCTGGCTACCCCGATTGCCCTCTCTGCAATGCAAAAGGCTTCCAACGGAAAGAACCAGAAAGCCTCGGAAGCGCTGGCAGACATCTTCCAGATGGACAAGGTGCTTTCCCTCAGCGTCATAGAAAATGCCCTCAGTCTTGCAGAAAAACAGGCGGCGGAAAACTCCGTTCATGCCGATGACCACGCAGGAGATCCCGAAGCCGCAGAAATCACTGCCCTTGTAGAAGAACGCACTGCCGCCAAAAAGGCAAAAGACTTTGCCCGCGCCGACCAGATTCGCACGGAACTTTCTGCCCGAGGCATCACAATTGTAGACACCCCCAATGGCGCCGTGTGGAAACGGAATTAAAAAAGCACTGCTTTTTTTGTAACGAAAAGGATTTATTGTGGTTATAGATAGAGAAGAAAGTCAGGGAAACAAACCGATTAATGCGGCCGATCCGGCTGACTTCAGACGACTGTACAACGAAACGATGGCTCTCCTGTACAAGGTTTCCTGGCGAATCGTCAATGACGAAGAAGCTGCGGAAGACCTGGTGCATGACTCCTACATCAAGGCAAATGAAAAGGAACTTGTATTCCCCAGCCTTGATGATGCGAAATTCTGGCTTATCCGCGTTGTAAAAAATGCTTCGCTCAACTATGCAAAGCGCAAAACCCGGGAACGCAAGGCTTATCAGAAAGCCCTCTACGAAGACCACCGCAAGACTTCTTCCGGCGAAAGTGACATGATTCAGGAAGAAGCCCGGAAGCATACGATTGAGGCGTTGAGCAAGCTGCCGCCAAATTTAAAGGAAGTGCTTATCCTGCGCGAATACGGGGATTTGAACTATAAAGAGATTGGAAAAGTGCTTGGCATTACGGAAGGAAATGTAAAAGTCCGTGTATTCCGGGCGCGGGAACAACTTGAAAAACTGCTGGGAGACTACATAGACCAATAATCTGTGTAAGGGGGCACCGCTAACGCGGAGTTTTAAAAAGGGAGTAAACATGGCAATAGAAAAGGATTTACATTCTGTCTACATTGACAATGAACTGCCGCCGGCATATATCGGTAAATACAAGGGTCTGGTAGAATCAGATTCCGCCTCTGCCGCCGACCAGAACAAGGTGAAAAAACTCCATGCACTTCTTCAGGAAGACGCAAAGGACATCACCGTAGACGATGCTTTCCTGGAAGCCAGTTTTGCCCGCCTGCAGACCAAGATGAAATATCATCAGACAATGGCTCAGGTTCATTCCGAAGAAAATAAGCCCAAAGTCTATCAGTTCGCCAAATGGGGCCTTTCTTTTGCAGCGGCGGCGGCAGTATTTGCACTCATCTTTACCCCGGTCTATATCCGTTCTGCATCCGGTACAAATAACACGGCAATCAGAGCCATTCAGAATACAAAGCTCAAGCCCATTGCCCAGCATGACATTTCTGTAAACGGAAACATTGACCGCACAGTCCTTTCATCACTTGCACTTCATGACCAGAAAGCGGTTCAGACAGAAACATCTGCCATTCAGGGAGCAAGCATGGCTTCTACTGCAACACCCGTCCGCAGAAGAAGCCCCCGCCCCCATGCAATTGAACTGCATGACAGCCTTACTGCCATAGATGTTTTCAGACCAGCTTCTACAAATACAGAAGGACTTTCAATCCGTATTTCTGTTTCTCCCATGCATGATGTTCAGGGAGAAGACGAGATGGTCATTCAACTGCCGAACATCGTTCAGACTACTGCAAGCAGATAAGCAACAGATGAGTTTTTCCCAGACGATTTCTGTTCTGTACCGCAAATATCCTCTCCTGCGAATCAGTGTTTTTATTGTTGCTATTGCGCTTATCATCGCCCTTATCTCGCTTGTCACCATAGAAACCCGTCAGGTTCCTGAAATCACTTCCATTTCACCGGCCGTAGGTACAGCTGGCGACATAATGACCATCAGCGGTACACATTTTGGCGAAAAACAGGGAACATCCGATTATGTAGAAGTGGGCGGCTCCCGCATTACCTCAAACGGCTACCTGCACTGGTCAGACAAGCAGATTCGCATCATTCTGCCTACAAATATTCAGGACGGCCTTGTTATCGTGCGGACAAAAAACGGTCAGTCAAAACCGGGCTTTTTTGCAAACACGGCAGATATTCCCGTGCTTGTCCCGCCCGACACACAGACTTCACTTCCGGTCATTTCTTCCGTCAGCCCCTCAAGCGGCAGCTACGGAACCCTCATCACCATAAGCGGCACCAATTTCGGCACCATCAGGGGAAATGCCTTTGTTAAATTTACCGCCAACCGGGATGATGCAGACCAGACCACCATGTCTTCCAGCAGCACAGAAGACAAACAGGGTGAATTTGACCTCCAGTATATTACTGCAAACGAAAACAATTACGACTACGAATACTGGTCAGACAGCGAAATCCGGGTACGCATCCCTGACGGTGCCTCCAGCGGTCCCCTTTCTGTAAATACAGAAAAAGGCGAAAGCAATGTGGGACAGATAGACATTCATCTTCCAGCGGGAACAAAATCCTATACCAGTCGCCGCACCTACCTGCTGCAACTTTCCGAGGAAATTGAAAATCTGGATTCAAAAAATCCCACTACGGTTACCATGCGCGTCCCCCGCCCCCTCGTAAATGCCAGTCAGCCTATGGCAGAAATGACAGAATGTAATCCCCAGCCCGTCATCCCTGACTACAAGAACACTATCATCCATCAGATTGAACTTGTGCGCGCTACGGGCAGAAAGATGCGCTTTTCCCAGAACTTTGTCGTTTCAACCTACAGCGTGCAGACCGCCATCAACCCCAGCCGCGTACGCCCCTTCAGCGAAAAAAAGCGTCTGCTCTATCTGGCAGCAACCCAGCCGGACAACCTTATTCTGTCACGCAATCCGGAAATAATGGCAGCGGCAAAAGAAATTATCGGCAAGGAAAGCAATCCCTACAAACAGGTAAAACTTATTTTTGACTATATGCTCAAACAGTTTGAAGTTTATGCCCGCTCTCGCCGCTCAAATGAAAGCATCCTTGACACCCTTAAGAAAAAACGCGGCGACGCGTACGACTGCACCGTACTCTTTACATCCCTTGTCCGCTCACTGAATATTCCCTGCCTCCCCATCAGCGGCATTCTGGTAGACTCAGACTTAAAGGCCCAGCCCCACTGGTGGACAGAGTTCTACATTGAAAACTTTGGCTGGGTCCCCGTAGATATTGCACTGGCAAAAGATGCCCTGGAATACAAGGCCTTTAAGAAACCGGAAAACCCCAGTGAATTCTATTTTGGAAATCTGGACGGTCAGCACATTGCATTCAGCCGCGGCTGGAACGAAGTAAAACCTGCCCTGATAAACAGCAAGGTCGTACAGCGCCAGAAAAGTTACGCATTCCAGTCAATCTGGGAAGAATCTTCTGCGGGCAAAGTGAACTACAGTACGCTCTGGAATGATCCCGTTGTTCTGGGTATTTATTAAAGGATACAGCACCGCAAAAAGCGGTTAAAATTAGAGGAGGCATAATAATGAGTACAAAAGTACTGTCTGTAGGTGGTTCCATCGTTGCACCGGAATTTCCCGACACAGACTTTGTAAAACGCTTTGTCGAAATGGCAAAATCATATCTGGAAGCAAATAAGGAAGACCGTCTGATTCTTGTAGTCGGTGGCGGCGGACCTGCCCGTATCTATCAGAAAGCCTTTAGGGATGTAACAGGCACCGCACCTGACGGCGATGTAATGGCCGCAGACTGGATTGGCATTATGGCTACACGCCTGAACGCCCAGTTCGTAAAAGCCTGTTTTGGCAATCTGTGTCAGGATGATGTCGTTACAGACCCCACAGCGGCACTCAAATTTACCGGACGCGTACTCGTTGCCGCCGGCTGGAAACCCGGATTTTCCACAGACAATGACGCCGTTCTTCTGGCAGAAAAATTTGACGCAGATACCGTTGTAAATCTTTCCAATATCGAAAAAGTGTACACCGATGACCCCCGCAAAAACCCGGATGCAAAACCGCTGGACACAATCAGCTGGGCAGACTTCCGCAAAATGGTAGGCGATGAATGGGTACCCGGCAAAAACTGCCCCTTTGACCCCATCGCAAGCAAAAAAGCGGCAGAAATGGGTCTGACTGTCATCTGTGCGGGCGGCAAAAACATCACCAATACCCAGGCCATCCTTGAAGGAAAGGGCTACACTGGAACAACGATAAAATAAAAAAAAGGGGAAGACGACACCTTTCACAAAAGGTTTCTTCTTCCCCTCTCCCCTGCTTCTTCCAAAGGTTTTTAGTTCATCTGCAAAGTAAGGTCCAGCACTTCATAAGCCTCAGAGCCAAAATGTGCGCCAAGAGAAGCATACTTGCTTGAATCCTTAGTCTCCAGATACCCTCCCATATTCACCGTTCCGTCAGCATTGCGGCATTTTGCGTCTACCAGCAGGTCAATTGCAGGCGGATTACCGGCATTCACATCAGTTTTATACAAATCAGAAACGGTCTCGCCGATTTTGTCTCCGTTGTGGATTTCGCTCTCAGCGAAGACATAATTGAAGGTTCCTTTTTTCTTATCGGTAAGATAAATAGAATCAGAAATCTTTGCGGCCACAGTCACTTCGCTTGCCTTGCCGCCGAATTTATCAATCTGAGTGATACTTGCGCTACCTATCATACTAACGAGTTTTTTGAAGACACCGCCTGCCAGCGTTCGGTAGAAATTGAAGTTGGAATTTACATTGGCATAAGAAGTACAGTTTAAGACATCCAGGGCACCGCCGTTTCCATTATCGGTAAAACCGTCCTTTCCGTTCAAGAAGGCCATGCAGTTCGTCACCACATGAGGCGTAGGACAAGCATTATTTGAGCCACCCAACTTAAAGCCGTTCATGTCTCCGTTGGCATAGTTTGCGCCGCTGGTCGTCTTACCGTTTGAGAAGGCGACACAGTTTTTAAGCGTTACGATGCCGATTGAGCCTGTGGCAGGCTTTGCGTACATATCCCAGCCGTCATCACAGTTGGCATAAGAGATACAGCCGTCAAAGACATTTCCGTTACCGCAAGTGAGTTTTGAGGCAAAACCGTCAGCATTCTCGCCAGTCTTGTCGTCCTTGTTATCGAATGAAGTACAGTTCAAAATCAAGTTGTCGCTGGGCCATTCGTCAAAATTGCTCACGCTGGAAGCACGGCGGGCAATCTGTAAGCCCGTGTCCTGGTTGGCCTGGAAAAGACATCGCTCGATGATATTGTGCTTGCCAGTCACAATCATGCCGTTATCGCCGGCATTGTAAACGGTGATTCCGTAGATATGCCAGTAACTTCCGTCCATCTGAATACCGCGGTTTGAGTCACCGATTTCCTGAGTAGAAAAATCAAGGACAACGGCAGCCCCACTTTCCGGGAGCATGTATTTGTAAGCCGACGGGCTTCCGTTATTGTCCACCGCAATTTTAACCGTAGAAGAAAGAGAATATTTTCCACCGAGAAGAACGACAGCCCCGCCCTGCTCAACCTGCAAGACAGCCCCTGCCAAATCAAGGGGATTTTCACGGCTGCCATCTCCAGTCGTCTTTCCATCGGGAGCCGCGTAGACGACTTTTGCGATTTTAGAAGTATCAATTTCGTTAATCTTAGTGCGACTTCCGACTTTCAAGCCATTGTCATAAGAGGGGCGCAAAGTCGAATTATCCAATGCGGGAGTAGAAGCCTCGCTGGAGCACTGCTTTTCCACGCCCTCAGAGCCTGAGGAAGCCGCACCGCTTGTAAAGGCAATGTAATAAAGGTTAATTCCGCCACCATTACCAGAATAAATCGCAATGTAGCCGTTTTCATCGCCTTTAACACTAGCACTCAATGCAGCGGGATTTTTTGCAGGAGCATTTCCGAGCTTCACATCATTTGCCATGAGTGCACGGTCAGAAGCACTTGAGTTTGAAGATACGCAAACCACTCGTAATACGCCCTCAACATTCGCGCCGACATAAATCACGACGCTCCGCTCTTTTCCCGCACCACCGAGTTTCAAACGTTTTGTGTACTTAGTCTTATCAACAGTTGCACTTTTCTTTTCAACAGCGACACCCTTTTCAGATGGCGACACGATTTTCACATTGTCCTTTGCCTCCACTTCATCTGCCGTGTACGTTTTGTTTGACATATCACTGATATTAAGGGCAGTAAAAGGCTTTAGACCATCAACTGAATCTGGAATATCTTCAAGTTCACCATCTTCATTGGGATTTACTACCGTTGGCTGAGTTGGATCAGTCGTTACCGTCTGCTCAGAATTTTTAGGATCCTCCCCCGTAGCGTCCGCAGCAAAGAGTCCGTCCACACTGGAACTACAGCCAGCAAAAGCCACCATCACAAGAAACAGTGCAGAAAGCACACCGGCGCACATTTTTAGACTTTTCTTCATATCTTTTCCCCTTTTTGAAATCTTCTGGCACCATGCCATTTTCTCACCTAAAGTATCCCGCAAAGACAAAAAAATGTTCATCTAAATTTTTGCACTTTTCCGACACCCACTGCCTTGTCTGATTTCTAGAAATCATGTTCGTTTTTGTGCAAAAAACAGAGAGGCAAGGGCACCTTTCGCAAAAGAAAAATTTGCAACAGACCGCAAAAAGACTTTTTTTATTTCAGACCTTGGGGTATAATCAAGCGTATGATGACGCTGTTCCATGGAAGTAATGTCGAAGTTCCCGCACCAAAAATCATCGTTTCCAACCGCAACCTTGATTTTGGCACAGGCTTTTACACCACAACCAACAAAGTGCAGGCAGAGCAATTCTCAGAACGAATCTTCTCATTGCGGAAGACAGGCAATGCCATTGTCAGCGCATACTCCTTTGATGAAAAAAAGGCAAAGAAAGATTTAAGGATTCTGACATTTAAAAATCCAAATGGTCAATGGCTTGATTTCGTGACGCTGCACAGAACCGCACAATACAACGGAAAGGACTATGACCTTATTATTGGACCTGTCGCAAACGATGACGTGTTCCGAACCATAAATATTTACATTTCGGGTACAATTACACGAACTGAAACATTGAATCGCCTTAAAGTAAAAAAGCTTTTCAATCAGTATGTTTTTTGCTCAGAAAAGGCATTACACCACCTCACCTTTTTACAGGCTTACGCAAGCACGGAGGAATCCAAATGACAGAAAAAGAATTCACCCCATTTCTTGGAATCATACTGCTGCCACCGACAATACAGCTGATTGCAGACTCATTGAAAATCACACCATACCAAGCAACTGAGCAATTCTACAACTCAAAAGTATATGCCTTGCTTGAAAAAGAAGAAACAAAATTCTGGCATTACAGCCCCCAGTTATTATGCCGTCTCTTTACGGAAGAAATCAAAACCGGCTCATTTGACATTCCCGAAGAGGCCGCATAATGCAGTTCTGCCCAAAAATGGACACGGAGGATGCCTTCTTTATTTATGTCCTCGAATCATACAAAGCAAGCAAAAAACTCACTGGGGCACAGGCTCTTGCCGAATTAAAAAACACCGGCGCCGCAGATTTTATCAAGCAAAACTTTGGCGCCCTTCACACCATGAGCATCGAAAGCATTCTCCAAGACATTGATGACTTTCTGCAAAAAAAGAACTGAAAAAAATGCGTAAATACGCAAAAATTTCAGATGAAGTAGCAACTGCAAAATATCGAAATCCGCTTGAACTTGACGCATACATCCGTGCACAGCTTTCTGATAGTAAAAAAAATGTACTATGTCTTCCTAGATGAGATTCAAAAAGTTGAGGAAATCCAAAATCCGTATGTACAGGGTGTAGAATCAAAAATTTCATTCGTTGATGTGGTGCTCAGTCTTATGAAAATAAAGAATGTTGATCTCTACATAACAGGAAGCAACTCAAAAATGCTATCTTCGGATATTGTCACTGAATTTCGAGACAGGGGCGATGAAGTCCGTCTGTATTAACCTTACAAACACTTTTAAGACGGTAAAGCACAAAACTATCGCGCCAGAAACGATAAGCACCTATCTTGGCTATTTTAAGAATGCTTTTCTGATAGATAATGCCGTGCGGTACGATGTGAAGGGTAAAAAATATATCAGCACACCGCTCAAATACTATTTTGTCGATGTGGGCTTGCGCAACGCGCGCTTGAATTTCCGTCAACAAGAAGAAAGCCATATCATGGAAAACATCATTTTCAACGAGTTAAAAGTACGCGGGTATGATGTAGACGTGGGAGTCGTTGAGCACAATTCAAAAGATGCAAATGGGAAAAGCCATCGGAATTATCTTGAGATAGATTTTGTTGCAAACAAAGGAAGCAAACGTTTCTACATTCAGTCTGCCCTTCATGTTGATGATGAGGAAAAACGGACACAGGAGACCAATTCTCTGCGCCGCGTAAACGATTCCTTTAAAAAAATCATCATCCTAAAGGACAATATTGAACAGTGGCAAGACGACAATGGGATTCAGTATGTGGGCGTTGAGCAATTTTTACTGGACAAGGCTTTTTTATCGTAGGTCTAGTAAAAAAAAATCCGAGAGGCAACGCCACCTTTCGCAAAAGGTTTCTTCGCCCCTCGGACTCCCTACTTCTTCCAAAGACTAGGGAAAATTGTCACACGGATTGGATTCCGCTAACGCGGAATCAGGTGGATTATTCGCTTAGCGCAATGGCAAACAGATAGTTTTCACCTTTTCCTTTTTTTATGGTATGAGTACCCGCTGCAATTTTTGCCGTGTAATAATACTGCTCTGTTGTGGCACTGGATGAAGAAGCAACTGTAGAACCACCTATCAAAGTTTGATTTGTACCATCTATTGCAACTTGAATTTCAGAAGTTTTCTTGACTTTCATATAAACCGTAAGTGTAAGTTCCTTGGTGGTCGTGAAAGTTACGCTTCCCTTTGAATCAAGCTTAACACATGCGCTGTAAGTATTTGACCCTACAGTATATGAACCTTTGTCAGTTGCGATACTTCCTGCAACAGTAAACGCAGAGTCACTTGCACCAGTTTTTGTGAATGAACAGATAGTCGCCCCTGCTGATACAGCCGGTGTCGTTGTTTCTGTATTTCCGCTATCTCCGCCTGATTCTCCGCCAGTGCTGCCTGAATCTCCATCTCCGCCAGTTCCGCTAGAACTTGCGGCAGTTCCCTGAACTTTTACCATGCCAGTCTTGTAGGCAAGGACTTCGCTGTTCAATGTCGTATTCAATGCAGAACTTGCGTCATCAACTGAATTGTCGAAGTTGAAGTAATAGTCGCTTGCATGGCGGCCAGAATACTTCAAGACATTTGCTTTTGCAGTGTCAGGGTCGGTGACGGCGATTGTGATTCCCATGCCGCTGTCGCCCTTTTCCACATCGAAGTTTGAGTATGTCACGCCGCCCTGCTTAGCCTTTACTGTCGCAGGAACCTGATCAGAACGTTTTTCGACTTCGTATGCGTCGATGTCGCTCAAAGAGATGCCTGTCGTGTAGGTTGTCTCCCACGCTGTCGGCGCGATGACCTTGATAGATTTAATATTGATTGAGCCTTCTTTTCCAGCAACAACATCAAGGCTTGTCGAAGAAAGTGCGCTTACATCAAATGTGTATTCAGGATAGTTGCCATCTGTTACAGTCTGGCTCACTCCGCCAATCTTCAATGTAGCAGAAGTAACACCGTTTGAAGCGGATTTCGCCGTAACAATCACTTTAGAAGCGTTAGCCGGAACAGTAAGAACGAATCCGGTCTTCTCTTTTGAAATCTGGTAATACTGCTTTGTTCCTGTACCGTCTTCCTTGTCAACCGCGGCACTCTTCGTGATGAAAGACGGGAAGCTGTCTCCGTAAGCCCAACTGTAAACTGTGTAAGTTCCGTCGGCATTCAGTGTTCCTAGAGTATCCGTGTGAGTCTCAGGCTCAGAAACGGCGACATTGCTGGTGTAGTCGTACTTGTTCGTGATGAACTGGAACTTCTGGTATTTATTGTTCTGCACGAATTTGTTGTTGTAACTCTTTATCACACCGCCGTCCTCACCGGAGAATGTTCCGC
>ODAI014179491.1_pt1 | contig 29463 bp, 35 predicted proteins | sample 1539321 | NCBI WGS metagenome assembly ODAI01 (sample SAMN02144231, study PRJEB22623) | gut metagenome | biome: sheep rumen | host: Ovis aries | place: New Zealand
CATCAAGAACACCAGACCCCTTAAATAATCCATTGAAAACCTCTTCTTCTGTAAATTCTTTTTTACCAACAAAATCATCGCCATAAATCATTGACATTATATTGCCATGAACATTAAACTTTGCGTCACCACCAAAATACCATGTGCAACAAAGGCCATATTCATCATTCAAACCCTTTATGAAATACCTTTGTCCAGGCCTTACTACTTTACTGAAAGAACCTACAGGGCCTACCCAAGAAGAAGTTGGGGAGGTGTCTGCTGTTGTTGCTACAGAATAATAAATCTGCCTTGTGTTAGAACAACTTCCCGTAATTAAACTTGACCAAGTAAGTTCACTGCCACTAACAATATCTATAGTTAAATACTCTTTTGCATACGGGTTATTTTCCTCATAGATACAAATGGTATCATCAGTATCAGTCCATCTGTATATTGGAGGATAGTACCCACATTGTGCATCATTTTCGCTTTTAATCACCAATGGCATTGTATTTTCAGAATCTCCAGATATCGAATATTCATTGGGATATGTGGGAGTCCATTCACCATCACCAACCTTTTCGTATCGTTGATATAAATAGTATGATGTAAATCTTGACATTATCTTTGATATTTACAATAAACATATCATCAGGACAAAAAAATGGGAAACACCAATAAGGCATTTCCCATATTTTCATAAGAACAAATCTAATTCAATTATTCACCCTTAACAACTGCAATTGCTTCATTAGAAAGAGGCATAGCACTCTCTGTAACATTTGCGCTAAGAGTTACAGCAATACCATTGGTATCACCACCACCACTTAAGGTTGCACTTTCAGCCTCAAGACCAGTCAAACGACCAAGGGCAAGCCACTGGCCATCAGCAGTTACGACAACTGCGAAATATCTACCCAGAGAAAGAGCATCAAGTGCGTCTCTCATGCAAGCATCATACTGACCAGTTACATTGAAAGTAAGAGTATGTGTACGATACTTATTACCATTGGATTCCACAACCAACTCATCGGTGAACTCAACAGAATCTCTAGCCGGTTCTATATGATAGAACGTAGCACCAGATGCAAGGGTAAAACCAGTAATTTCTACACATGCGTCATCAACAGAGTTTGCAGTTAATGCACTGGTCACATCTGCAAAATTGGCAAGATAGATGTCTTTAACCTCAGGAAGTGAATAACCGCAAGAAGTGGTGCGAAGCAAGTCTCTATTTAAAGTACATAAAGCCATATTCTTTTATATTTTTTTTTACAATTTATTTTTCTTTTTTGGGGAATGGGAGAAAAACCCATCAAAAAGTTCTCTCCCATTTATATAGTAGACAAATGAGCCAAATTACTCTCCATAAGCGCTATTATCAGCGAACAACTCAGGCATAATCACACCAACTGCAATGTTGCTGATTGCAAGCACTCTGAATGAATTATCACCAGTGGTGTTGCGCATGTCAATGAGTTTGTACTCCAGATGACTATCAAATGTGTCATAGCCTAATACAAGGTTTCTTGCGGGGCCGAATAAGATGTAATCTTTGCTCTGCATGGTAGGAACAACCTCATAACCATAAACGAAGATACGACCATTCTCTCTTGCATAGTTGGAGAACACTGCGCTTGTGCTGTTGGGGCAACAACTCTTGCCAAGTGCAACTTCCAATAGACGAACATCCTGATGGTTCATGAAGATTTTGTAACCCTCAGTGTCAACCTCATAAGTGCCAGCATTTGCAAGACCAGCCATAACAACTGCTTCAACTTGTTCGACAATGTTGTCAACGGTAAGTGCGCTTGGTGCTTCAACATGAGCAGCATCTCTATTTCCCTTCACAATCTTCTCAACACCATCAGTTGCAGCAATGTAAGCCTTTGAAGTTCCAGTGTAATCTTCATCACCCTTCCAGAAGATTTCTTGATACTCCTGAGACATCTTTCTGCGAAGTTTGTCAAAGTACCATTCTGCGAAAGTCTGAGGAATGCCACCTCTTAGACTGATTTCAGTCTGGTCTACTAAGAATGTGTTCCAGAAAACATCGTAACAGTTTTCTTGGTTCACCTTAATTGCAACTGGCTCGATGAAACTTTCAGCAAGGCTTGCTTCACCAGCAGGGGTGAAAGGACAAGTGTAAAGTTGCCAAACGTCACCAATCTCACCAGAATACATTTTCATCTTACCCTTAACACCATCCATAAAGGTAATTCCATACTGACGAAGGTCAATGTCGTAAATATCTTTGGCGAAGATATCCTGAGCCTCTTTGCCACAGTATGTAAGACCCGTTAAATCAATAAAACTAGCTATATTTGCCATAATTTTCTATTATTTATCTTAATTATTTTTTTATACTTTTTACATAAACATACGAACATTTTTTTTGCTAGCGTATGTATTAAATCATGCTTCTCATTTTCTCCCTCCAAGCAGTATATGTGTCACCTGCATTTGGCTTTGCATTGGGCTTGATTGGGTTGGCTGACGGTTGTTTCTCTAAACCGCTAATCTTCTCTTGAAGTGATGCATTGCTCTCCTTCAACGCCCTAATCTCGTCATTAAGATTCTTGATAAGTTCTTCAAGTGGATTTGGCTTCACTTCCTCTTCAACTGGTTCTTCAACAGCAGGCTCATTTATAGGCTCACTGACAGGTTCTTCTTCAACCGTTGGCTCATCAATAGGCTCTTCAACAGTTGGCTCAACCTGAGGCTCTTCAATGGGTTCTGTTGGGGTCTGTTCCTCCAATTCACTATCCATTGTTTCAATCTGTTCAGTCACCTCTTCCTCTGAAAGCAATTCCTCTTCCTTTTTAGCATTGAATGCTTCACTTAAAATGGACTTTAACTTTGTCCAGAAATTCTCATTTGTATCAATCATAGTATTATCTTGTTTATTAAATAATTCTTCGACTCCTAACACACATTCCAATGAAAATCCTCTTAATTCTCCAGATGTTATCCTCTGCCAAATGTCATTGGAATCAACATAATAAGTTTGAAACCATGTGCCTACTGGTATTTCTCTTGAAAATCCCAAGGATAAAGACTTATCATAGGTTAAATCAGTCTTTATCCACTGTTCAACCATATATATACCATCTGCATCTTCTTCATGCTGCAAGGTTACGTTCTTTTGTCTGAAATCCTTCATGAATTTCTTTGACATAGATTCAATTGCATCAGCACTAAATACTATGTCATATTCCTCACCATCGGCATCCCTTCTATAAATCGGTTTGTTTGGAATAGCAACAACACCCGTAATCATGTGTTTCTTTTCATCAGCAAACTTTTCAATAATGGGCTTTTCTTCTTTGAAGGCAACAAATAACTCTTCAACTGCTGGGTCTGTTACCAATGAACAAGCAAAAGCCTCACTATTTTCTGCTGTTACCAAATATCTCTTTCTTTTAGCCATACGAAATTGCTTTATATAAACATATTTTACTTAAAAATTGTACGTTAATGCCACTCCAACCCATATATCTGGTTTTCTATTGATTACACCATAGCCAACACCTATCGCTGGACTTATTTTAAGTCCCTTCTGGCGCTTTATAATTGTTTTGGTGATGATTTCCTTGTCCTTGATATTATAGCCCTTCAAATCGAATCTAATTGAGTCCAATCTTGGGAATGAATCACCATCAATTGACCATCCTGATATTGAAGCATCATAAGTTAGTGTATCACACCCAATGGGTAGCGTTTTAGAGTAGTCTTTTTTTTTAATGTGATAACTCTGGGTATTTTCTCAATGCTGTCACCCTTTGCCAATTTATAAAGCGTATCATGTTTTATAATTGTCTCATATTTGTACTTTGGCAGTGTATCACCAGTTGTTTTCTCAAACCATATGGTATCTGATTTATAAATTGTATCAGTTTTCTCTATTGCTGGTTTATTTTTGTATATGTCAATTATCTTTGGTGCTGTGTAGCCAACTGCCCATATAAGCAGTGCTACTGCAACTATAGTTCCTATTGTTTTAGTTAAGTCTTTCATATTTTTACATTTTAGTTAAGTTAGTAATGGGTTGGGAGTATCGCCTTTCTCCCAACCCTTATTCAAGTCCTTGTTCTGGTAGCAGCCCGATGCCAATCACTTGATATGCAGTATTTGATTGTTTTCTTTGTTCTTTCTGGGCAATGAAACATGAATCCATTGGTAGTTATATTCATCAATCAATTGTCCAACCTTCAAATCGCCTTTGGCAATCATGTTGTAAATGGCTTTGAAAAGTTTTTTGTTCCTATCCTTTCCTCCAACCTTTATGTCTGCTGCTTCCCCCTTAAGATGTTGTGATGATTTAGCACCGCCAACAGCCTTGTTAACTGCTTCTGACCTATAAGCCGAATTGACGATTATTGGGCTTCTCCAACGGTCTCTAATGGGCTGCAAAATGTTTATGGCAAGTTCTCTCAATTTCTCTTTTTCCTCTGGACTTGGTGTATTATCAATTCCAAGCCTTTTTGCCGTTGCCGATGCTATAAGTTCATCATAACTAAAGTTCTTTGTGAATAGTTCCATTTTCTATTTCTTTTAAATAATAATGGTTTTCCAAACAATCCCCTCCATAAATGACTGAGCCATAATTTGTATTATTCGACCAGAAATTATAGCCATCAGGGGCAACATATATAAACACTCCATCATAGGGAGTTTTATGCTTCAACTTCTGTAGTTCTGCTTCCGTCAAAATCATAATGTTTTCTTTCAATTTTTTTTATTCGTTCATCAATATTGGCTTCAAAATGTATCATCTGATTTTTGATATAGCCAGTAATGCCGAAGAAAGCAAGTCCAGTGGCTAACAAGGTTGCACCAGCAGATACCACCTCCAAGCCAATTGTCATCGTTAAAATAAAAGCAAGAAAATACAATACAATGGCCGCCCATATAAGCAATGTACCATTTATCAATTGCATCTTTTCCCTGATTGATATATTACTCCAAGTTTCCTTGTTCATTGTTTTCTTTTATATAAACATATGGATAAAAAAAGAGAATGGTTCACGAACAATCTGTTCGTGAACCATTGCTTTAAATGTCAACTTGCTTATAATCCAGCAAGAGTTTGCACCCTCCTGACATCATCTGCCTTATTCATAATTTCAGTGACCTCAACATAGATTGGTCTTTCGTTATACTGTTCCATTGCTGTCAGGATTCTATCATTAACGTTAATATCATTCCTTAATGATGGTAACTGACCACCATCAGCGAAATATTTCTTTGATATATTCCTGATTGACTTTGGCTTATCAGCATAGAACTCAATAAGGTCAGACAAATCAACCCTTTTCTTCTTTGAATTGATGTAATCAAGCAAATCAACGTTCTTTGCTGTGGTACGCTTGTTGGTAATGTATTCACCACCTTCAACTTCGGCTGAACCACCAAGAACCTTAATACCGCCTTGTCTGTGAGACTTGCCTTGAAGAACACCACCATCAGCATATTTCGCTGCCTTGACTGCTGCAATCTGTGCTGCTCCCACTGCTGTTGCTGCTGCAATCATTGGGATTGCTGGTATAGGCCAGTTATTAACGGCTGCATTGCTTATTGAAAGGGCTGCATTGATGATTGCTGTAATTATGGCTTGAGATTTCTTTCTATTGTTATTTTCATCATCAAGTTTCCTTTTCTTCGCATCAAGTTTCTCTTGCTCCTTCTCAATTCGCTTTTCTTGCGCAAGAGATTCCCTTTGCGCTGCCATTTGAGCATTCAGCTGGTCAATAAGATGCTGTCTTCTGTCACCCCTACTGGTTGCAAGTTCATCTTCAATTGAATTAACGTCATCAGCATATTGTTGGGTTAGTTCCTTTTGCTTATCCAGTTGTTCTTTCAAAGCATCAGTTTCGTCTTCCAATGCTTCCATTTGCTTCTCAAATGCTGCCTGATTGATTTCACCAATTGACTGAATCACTTGCGTTGCAGCCTGACCAAGAATTTGGAATACTTCTTCAATTTGCTTTAAGAGATTTGGAAGAAGTTGCTTAATATCTTTTTGAACCCTTTCCTTGCTCTTCTTCACAGCCTCTTCAAGCGAGAATAGACTTGCAAGAGTTTTATTATACGTTTCTGGAGAGATTATACCATCATCCAATTGCTTATACAATACACTTCGCTTTTTACCAATTTCTGCTAGAATGGCATCCATTGTTTCCAGAGCCTCATTATAGTTTTCCTTTGATGCTGCAACATTTATGAAACCATCTTTATAAACTGGTTGTTTGTCAGCCAAACTTTGAGCCTCCTTGAAAAATTCATTTAATGCATCAAGTTCTTTATTGTAATATGACTGGTTATTATTCCTTATTTTTTCATTAGTTTCTTGGCCCAATGCTATTCTCTTATTCTCATATTCTTGGTTTTTAAGAATTAACTGATTATTAAGGGCATCCATTCTGTTGACATACTCAATACCTTGTTTTTCTATATCAGTGTAGGTATCTCTATTCTCATCCCTGATTGTTTCAAAATATTTTTTAAACCCAGGGGTCGCATCAAAGTCAACTCCAATTGATTTTTTTGCTTCTTCTTTAATTGAAAAAATTTGCTTTCGAATTACATCAAGTTCTTTCTGTTCTTGTTCATTAAGAACATTAAGTCTTTCGGCTTCTGCTTTCCATGCCTTTTCATTTAGTTTATTGATATATTCATTAGCGTAAGCATCAATTCTTTTCAGACGTTCTTCAAAAGATTGTTCGAGGTTTTGCCCAAAATTGCCATAAATCTCTTTGAACATATTTACTTGTTCACCAGACCAATCAGTTATTTTGCTAACAACTTCTGCCAAATCACCCTCAGAAATAGCCTTATTGAAACCTACAACGGTCTGTTCCAAATCTTTTGTCTCATTCTCAATTGCATCAACCTTATTTTCAAAGTCCTTGATGGAATTATCGGTAATGATTTGATATGTTTCATCCCAATAATTTTCAAATATTTTTTGTTTGCTTTCCTTATATACTTCTTCCTGAGCCTTTAAATGCTCTTCCGTTAATGCCCTTCCAACCTTATTTGCGTTCTTCTTAATTTCAGCAATTTCCTTTTCGTTATTGGCTTTGAGTTGAGCAAGTTCCTTTGCCAAACCATCCTGAAGCAATTCAACCTTAAGGGCGTTTATTTTTTCAATGGTATTTGCTTGTGCTTCAAGAACTTCTTTTTCTAATCTGGCTGCTTCTTTTGCGTCTTTCAACGCTTTCTGCTGGTTCTCTTCCCTTTCTCGTCTTATATCTTCCCATAGTCTTCTTTGGAGTTCCTTATATTCCTCAGTGCCCTGCTTTGTCAGTGCCAACTGTTTTCTTAAATACTCCTGAGTCCTTCTATGGGATTCGCCATATTTGGCATTTTCATCAGCCAGTTGTTCTTCATTAAGTTTCTTCAACTTTTTGTTATGACGTTCTTGTTGGTTTTCAACTGCCTTTGTATAGCCCTTATGGTAGTTTTGGGCAACGGAAAATGTCTGTTTGACACCATCCTTAATATCTTCCCATGCTTGAGAGAAATTACCACTGATAACATCCTGAATAACCTTGATGAGAGTTCCAAGTGGTTGAAGAAGGAAGTTCATTAAGACAGAGCCAACACCCATAACAACTTTTTCAATTGTTCCAAACCATTTGCCCAAGTCCTTTAATACTGGAACCGTATCTGTGAGATATTTCCATAAATCCCTCCAATTTGAGACAAGGCTTGCAACCAAAGAAATAACAAGACCAATGCCAATTGCTTTCAACGATGCTGAAAAGGCTTTTGTTGCGACTGTTGCTGCCTTTGTTGCTGTTGTTGCTGCTGTTTGTCCTGCTGCAAGACCTTCTGCTGCTGCCTTACCAGTCTTCATATCAGCATTAAGAGCCTTTTGAGCCTTTGAAGCACCAGTAACTTTGGCAACAAAAGAATCAATCAACTGATTGCCCTTTGCAAGCCAACCACCAATACCCTCGCCAGTATTCATCTGTTGTTGTATCTGCTCCAATCCTTGCATAACGTTTTGAAGAGCAACCAGTTTCTGAATGCTCTTTTCTAATTCATCGTTATCAAAACCAAATAAAGCAGAGAAACCCTCAGCAACAGAGCCTATGGCAGTAAATGACTGCATGGTATCAAGCAAGTTATCCATAATGTTTGATGATGCAGCCAAATCCTTGATGTCAGACTTAATTGATTGAATTGCCTTTCTTAATTCCTTAGCACCATCAGCACCCTTTGGGAGATTAAGCAACTCATTGGACAATTCTTTTGCTGCTTGCTTTGCAGAATCAAATTCCCTTACAGTATCGCCAATCTGAACCTTATATTTGGATATTCCATCAGCGACACCATTTACATAGTTGCCAACATTACGACCATACTGGCCATATCCTGATTCAAGTTCCTTTAACTTATTATTCAGTTCATTGGCATCTTGCTGCATCTGCTTGAACTTATCACTGTCAACATCCAGTGTCTGCATTGCTGCCTTGATGTCATGCAGTTGCGCCTTCATACCAGCCATTGTATTGGTATTGTTAATACCTTGGTCAAGATTTGATTGTGCTGCAATGGCTTTTGCAATTGTTTGGTATTCCTTTAATTCCTCCTTTGCATGAAGAAGTTCCTGATATTCTTCTTTTTCAGATGCTGCAACCTTCTGATGCAGTTCATCAATCTTCTGCAATATCTTTGCTTCCTCATCAAGTGCTGACTTATTGCTGCCACCACCAGATGCTGATACATTGACATTTTTCTTTGCCAATGCATCAATCCTTTTTTCAAGGGCATCCAGTTGTTTGTTAAGGCTTTCAACAGCATCAACGCTTTGTTGAATACCATTTATTACAATGTAATATTCTTTCTTGCCATTCATTTTAGTTTACCTTTGTTTCTTTTTTTGATTTATTTTTAGTATATTTGTACTACTTACTAACATTTTAATAAACATATTGATTATGGGAATAAATTACGATACCTTTAAAAAATGGCTTCACACACCAAGAGGAAGAGCAAATAAATTATTAGCAACTTATAGGCGAGAAGATGAAAAACATAACAGAGGTGAATGCACACTAACAGCAGAGTGGATTGTCGAACACATTTTTTCTCAGCCTTGTGCCCATTGTGGAAAGACTGGATGGAAAATAATAGGGTGTAACAGACTGAATAACTCGTTACCTCACACTCCAGACAATATTGAACCTTGTTGTTACGATTGCAATGTAAAATTATCTATTAAGGAAAAAAAGAAACTGGTTTATCAATATACATTAGAAGGTGAGTTGGTAAAAATATGGGAATCAGCAAGGGAATGTGGAAGAAATGGTTTTAATCAAGGGTCGGTATCTGCTGTTTGCAGAGGTGGTTACTTTAGAAAAGGAAAATGGACAAATTGTCATACATATAAGGGCTACATATGGAGTTATGTTCCACTGTAGCCCTTTTTTTAATTAACCTTTGCAATCATGCGTATTTTCGTCTTATTTGCTCCTGATGGGTCGAAACCATCCACAGATGAAGGTATATAAAGCGATGAATCAAAATGAATAAAAGCCCCATTTTTGATTAAATTATATTCATCAGGGCTGATATAAGCCTCAACATCCACATAATTTGAAGAAATATACGGTATGAAGTTGAAATAAGACAATAGACTGTTCTCATTCGTCTTATAACTCAAATTTAAGGTATTACCACCTATTTCAAGACTATTTGAAGGAATATATATCTGAATACTTTCCTTTGGCATACTGGCTAACATCACATAAACATAATTAACCTTCTTTGGTCTGAACCATAGTCTTTGCGTCAGTGAATAGCCATCATGCTTCATTGATTCCTCATAATCGTAACCATCAATCATATACGAATAGTTTGATATAACTGGTATTCTCAATGTTTCTTCTGTTGCATCATCTTGTGTACCAGCTGAATCTACCTCATACCAAGTGAAATTATCATACCAAGTATAAGAGAATGGTATGCTGACATCTGACGTTGCTGTGACATATGTATCATCATTAAGCACAATAACTGTATATCCAGAATCGCCATATTTCTCCCAATCAGGTTCATTCATCATCGATGGAGGTTGTACTGACTTCTCAAAGCCCCATTCATCAGTATTTATCTTATATTGTACTGACATTGACTTTGGGTAATCAATGGCAAGTGCTTCTGCTTCATCTGAATTAACCCTATTATCAAACTCAATGGCATAATTACCCTTTTGTGCTGCAATGTTCATTGCCTTATCAATCCAGACATTCTTTCCATCTTGAATAATTGAAAGGTTGAAAGCCTTCTGAACGCCTTCAATAAATGAAGATATTGTTGTTTCATCATTAAGGAAGTTTGAAAGCCTTAAGTCATAGTCAAATTGAGAAGGTGAGTTATAACCATAGTCCTGAGATTTAAGATAATCGTATGATTTGGGGCTTGCTGCTGTCACCTTTAAGTTAACAGAAGTTGTGGTTGAATAATGCACTGGTGTTCCTAATGCTGTATTCAATCCCCTATGAACCTCAAATAACTCCAATATATCGTTCTTATATAGATATACCATACAACTTAAACTACCAGTCATTCTGTTATTTGAACAAGAGAATGATGTTGTTGGTGCTTCATTGTATTCATTGGCATTGAAAGTTGTTGCTGATTGAACGATTGTTCCATTGCTTCCAATAAGTTTGTTATATCCTGATTGATTGTAGAAAGAACCATTCTTGTCAGCCACTGATTTACTCCAACTGTAGCCATTCTTCATGACAGCAGGACAACCGCCACCCATTGAACTGAATCCACAGATGAATGCTGGTGATACTGCTTGGTCATAAGCCATCAAGTCATTACCATTATAGACATAGCCATAATCGTTGCTTGTGTAGTTTCTGCTTGCAGTTGAAGATGCACCCCTTCTTCTTCCACCAAAGCCAGAGTTTCCACTATCATTGCCACTTCTTGAACCACCAGCTGTTGAACCACCACCACTTTGATTGTCAGTGTTTGGATTGTCAACTGATGAGCCAGCAAAGTTACCATGTCCTCTATATTGTCCAGAGTTTGACACTGTAAGGTCATTCTTCTTTGTGGGTAATTGGCTATTATACGGGTCTTGATGTGGGAAACAAGTTAACCATTCAACGACATTTGATGTTCCATTATAATTGGTAGATTGTGAAGGGTTGCCATTAACATATTTCTTGTTATTCTTACCCTTTATCAACTCAATGTTATCTTCATAGTTCCTAACCAATTGAATCTCAACTGGTGTAACCTCATTCAAACCAACTGCCATTGTGACATCCTTAACCTCAATGTCATTGCCACTTCCATTGTTTGTAATAACATTCTGGCCAAAGGTTAAATTACCAGTTGTATTGAGTTGTGTTGAAATGGCCATATCAATCTTATAGAAACCATCAGCAGGAATAACAATACACTTCTCATTGGGGTCATAAAGATAACTGTCACTTGTGCTTGTTGAGCCACTTGCCAATAGGTCAGAAATATATACGTTCTGATAGTTCCATGCTTGCACTGTCTTGTCATTTGCAAGACCACCACCAAACTGACCCCTACCATTCCATACTTCAAAATATGGGAACTTTAGTTCTTGCTCATATGGTGTCCTATTCGTTGGTGTTGTGTATGTGGTTGTTAGTTCTATTGAACCCAATCTTGGATTTCCCAAGTTATATACTGGCTGTTGCTCTGATGAAAGGTTTGTGGACATAAACACTTCCTTCAAATAAGGGTCAGAGAATACGTTGCCACCAACATTATAGCCCTTCCATTCAAAGGCTTTCTTGATAGTTTCAAGCATATTCAATGAAGGGTAGAATGATTCAATCCACCACTTATTATATTTATCCAATACAAACTTGCTGGTATATTCATTTCTTACCTCATCCCTTGTCTTTGGGTCTTTCTGGAATGCACCATAACTTACCAAAGGAAAGCATACTTCCTTATCGTTAAACTCATTGTAGTAGTTAATTGAAGATGCACCATTGAAAGGCTTATACCAAGGAATGTCAGCCAATACAGCATCACCAAATATCTCATCCAGACTAAATATCTTAACTGATACCAGATTAACGTTATAATGCTTATCCTTGTAAGAGTTAAGTGTCAGTGTTCCATTAAATATCAATTTGCCATCAGCATATACCTCAGCATTCCAACGCTTATTGAACTTATTGACCTTTGACAAGTTGTTTGCATAGTCAAATATCCTATCATTGTTAGGCGTTGAAGGAATGTCGAAGGAAAATGAATATTCAGCCTGTGTTGAAGATATTCTTGTTGGGTCATAGATTGTCCTATTGAAGCGCATATTCAATGATTTCTGCGATTCAAGTTCCAGCCTTTCACCATTTACGAATAACTCAATATAATGTTGTTTATAAATCATAGTTCTCTATTAAATTAAACTTGGCTCTTGCGAGTAATGGTAACGCACAGTAGCCTGATAAATATTGTTGTTGTCAGTCTCTTCAACGCTCACTGATTCAAGTATAATGGCATACTTTTCGTCATTGATTTCAGTCCATACCTCTGGAGATTGAATAAGGTCATTATAAACCCATTTTCCATCTTCTTCGAATAAGTGTGACCTTAATGTAACCTGATATTCGACATCATTATCATAAACCTTTTCAAGTTCATTAACTGGGTCAGTGTAATAATCAAAGATATTCTTCTGATAGGTCTGTAAGTTCAATTCCCTTGTTTCAGTCTTTTGTCCAGTTAGGTCAACGAATGATATACCACCGTATGAATTTCTCCATAGTATTCTTTGGCAATATTCTGTCATTTGAACTGGTTTAATAACATTGAACCTTATTGTTTCATTGCCAAATGCAACATCAATGTAGAAGCAAGTTCTCATGATGCTTTCTTGCAATTGCAGTTCCTTGTCAATCAGTCTTGTTGATGAATAGATATTAGTCCATTCCTGAGTTTCAGTGTATAAAGCATTATAGGCTGAATCCCTATATGTAATGGTAATAGTTCCACCACCTTCATTGCCCCTATAGAATGAGATAGGGATTGTTGGCTTGTAAATATATAGAATGGTATTGTTCTTTATTGGGTTTCTTGCTTGTCCTCTGCTAAAGTTCATTGCATATTGCCAATATGTGTTATCAAGATATTTCTGACCCTGATTAACCATATAACCTTGTGCAGCATAGTTTGTTGTTATTTCGCCAATCTTTGAATATATACCATCCTTTATCGAAGAGATTGATAGTGTATAAGGCTTTGCCTTTCCAATCTCTGTGAATGTGGTAAGCACTGGTGTTACATTAAACGCTGCCTCACCATTGTAGAAGTTCTTCTGTAGGCTTGTAACATACTCACCGTCAGATAATACATCCACACCAATTTGAGAGCCATACAAGTCACTAAATGACGTTCCATCAGTAATTGTAACAATACATACTGTACTAGATATGTTGGTAGTAAATGAACTTTCATTCACAAGGCTACCAACAGCCTTTGCGGTCAGTGTAACAGTGCTGCTAGAGAAGTCAACGTTGAAGTTTGCAGCAATGGTTGGACAGTTTCTTAACGCCCTTACAATTGAAGCGTTTGTTGACTCATTTGTTGGGGCAATATAGAAGTTCTTGTTTATGGCTCTTGATGGGTCAGTGACATTTGTGATTGTCTCTCCCATTATGGTTATATACCAGAGTCCATCTTCCAATAATAGATAAGATTGAAGGGGTATGTTGAAGAAGAACGATATGGTTGCATACGTTCCTCCTGATTCATCGCTTACCTTCAAGATATTTGGAATATCGTTGAAAGTAATGAGATTACCAGCACCTTCAATATTGTTATAAGTTATATTCATTATGTAAAGTGTTTATCAATATCCTGAGTTATTAGTTCAAATACTTTGTCAGCCCATGTGTCAAAGAAATCATCAAGGAAGTTCAATATCTTTGATGGGTCTTCATCATTGTTATATCCTGATTCGATGAACGGCCTTGGTTTTATATTCCTTCCTTCAATCAGCATTCGTTTATACAAGTACCAAACAATCTGTGATTCAGTCATATTTCCAAGCCTGACTCCCTTTCTCCTTACCCAATCAGTTATGTTTCTGATGAATAGGTGTGCAGTGTTTGGAAAGTTACCAGTCTTTCGCCATCCTGATACAACATACTCATAGTAGTCAGCAATCTCAAACACAATGGTTGATTCTGATACTGCTGTTACGTTAACGCTTGCTTCAAGTTCAGAGCCAATAAGGGTGTTCCTGCCCACTCTTGGGTTAACTCCAATTGGTGAGTGCATCCTGCTTATTATTTCTTTCTTGACTTCATCAGCAAGTTCTTGTAATGCGTTTCTTATATCCATTAGCAATTCCTATTCTTTGGCAACTTAATTGGCTTGATTGTTATATCGCCAACATCGTCTTTATTTATTGTTATTTCACCATCTTGTTCTGGTTCATAAGGCTCATCATTGAAGTTCTCATCAAGTTCGCAAAGGTCAACTGGTGATGGCATTGCCAAAACAAGGCTTAATTTGACTCCTGCTGCGTCATCGTCAGTGTAGTGGGATAATGTTACTATCGAGTAATCATGAACGCTCAGGAAGCCTTTATATTCATCGTCAGTGTCAATCTTTGCAATGATGTCAGCAGCGATTGTATAGGCATTGTTCTGAACATCCAATATTGGGTTTTCATCATCAACGAATCCCAGTATATACAAGTTAAATTCAACTCTGAATATATTGGTTGTGATATTTAGTTCATGATATGACACATTATCCAGATATACTTGATAGTATTCATGGTTATTTTGAGCATTATTCAAAATATCAGCCTGATATTTGAATGTTCTTACAGCCTTATGCATCAATGCTGTTTTCCTGATTATATTTACGACATCTTTAAGCATCTGTTTCCATTTTAGTAAACATATCCAAACTCATTAAAAATAAAATGCTCACGAACATTTGTTCGTGAGCATCATCATATGCTACATACTACTTACCTTTTTTCAATTTTCTTCTCTGTTCCTGAAATTTCTCATCCTCTTCTTCTGCTTTTGCCTTTTCAGTCAAATATGTGAGAAGTTGAAGATAGTCCATTAGATGCCATTGATAGTTTTCTCTAATTTTTTGAGGGTCTTCATTGCAGACTTCATAGAACGTCTGGAGACTTGACCACTTTCGTACAAACTCTCTATATTCTTGCGCTCTTGGTTTATTCCTTCCTTTAGTTGAATAGAGAGTTGGGAAGGTAGCACTGACAGTATGTAGCAGTTCATGAAAAAACTTATCAATGGTATAATCTTTGTGATTGGTTGTTTCTCAAATAATGCTACCCTATTTGGCAACACTTCATTTTCAAACGTTGAATCAAATATTTCATTCTCCTTTCTGCATAGTATAGCCAAAACACTGGCATAATTGAAATTGTTATCCTTTGTTGCCATTTCAACAGCAATGTACTCACCAGCCTTTAACTTCTCCATAAAGTTTATTTGATAAATTTCATTGTTTATCTCAATCTTATTGGTTGGCTCTTTTGCTTCTATTTCAGTTGAAAGGAACTTAAGTTTATCCAATATGATTTCAAGAAATTCTGCTGGTAATGACATGATATAATCTTTATCCTTATCGATGAAAATATCAATTACATCAACCACATTAAAAGTTTTTTCTTTATCTTGGTAATACTCGTTTATCTTTTGGAATTGTGATAAAGTAACCTCATCCCATGATGTAGGTACTTTAATTTCTCCAAAGTTATATGAATCGTTTTGCATTTGTCAATATGAATTTATTTTTATTTATACCCTGATACTTTAGGTCTTCCATACATCTTAAGGCAATTGCCAAAGACATAACTCTATCATCCTTCTTTCCTTCTTGGGCTGCAAATGTAAGTTTCTTTGTCTTGCTTATCTTGCAAATAAACGTTCCAAATTGGCTATATAGTTCACTATCATTGAAATATAACTCCTTATTTGCCACTTTTACAGCCAGATATGATATTATTTCTTCCTTTGAAGAGTTGCTGGTATTCCATTCATAGATATTGCTTTTTCTTTTCACCAACTTTTTGATTTCGTTTATCATTGGCGCACCAAGTCCATTGTTTTCAATATATGATGCTACTGGATTGGTTTGATTGATAATATCAGCAATCTTTCTATATTTTTGGTCTAACGTTCCCTCAATCTTATATTGAATTACCTGATTATTGTCGTTTACCTTTGTTACAATGGTTTCATCAGTTCCATCACCAGATAAGTCAACGCCAATCCATTCTTTTATTCCATTATATTGCATATCTTTGACAAAGCAGTTTTCAAATCCTTGGAAGAATGTCAATGAAGAATCCAAGAATTTGCACATGAACTCTTGTTCGAATGCCTTTGGTGGTATTGACCTTTTTATTTCTTCTATCTGTTCCTTGTCTACCAGATTATCATCGTATATTGTTCTTTCAAGATATTTGATGCCATCTTCACCATTTAATGCCCTTAGATAGAAATCATAGAAGAAACCTTGTTTGCCACAAGGCGTTGAAATAAAGATTGTTAGTGGCTGTCTGGCCTTTGTGATAGGCATTATGACATTTCCCCATATATTTTCACCATTTGGTAACACATCAGGATAATATGCAGCCTCATCGCAAATAAGCACCCCATTTACAGTTGTTCCTCTGATTGCTGTGTATGATTCAACTGAATAGAACTGCAATGTTGAGTTTGTTATTGTCTCAATGGTCAGGGTTGAAGAATTGGCTTTTTTGATGATTCCTTTTCCATCCAGCAGGTTAACTATTTCCTTGTAGACTTTTCTACCCAATTGGAATGTTGGGCTGATATAAGCAGAGAACTTGTTTTTCTTCAATAGGTTTTCGATAAGCATAATTTCAGCGAATACTGATTTGCCACTTTGTCTTGACCATACCAGTACTAATTGTTTTGTGTCTTTTTCATGCGCCAATCTATATGCTTCTTCTTGCCCATTTGTAAGTTTTATCTTAAAGTTCACCTTCATTGTTATCAAAGTTGAAATCTATTGTCAGTTCTCCATTTATATTTGCGTCAACCTTTATATTCTTTTCATCAGGAAGAAATGTTTTAACTATTGAATCAAGAACTGATTTGGCAACCAATGTATTACCAACCAACATTGAATCATTGTATAACTGGTAATATTGGGAATATAGTTTGTCTTTGAGATTTTCGATGTCTGATTCCCTATCTTCCTTTAGTCTATGCATAGCAGTATAATAGTACATTTCAGCAGTCTTCCATGTATATTTCTGCTTTTGTCCATCATATAGTTGTTCTTGGAGTTTAGACATTATATCGCTTTTTTGCACCCCATTGACAATATCACAGATAATAAGGTTAAGAAGGTCTTCGACATATTGATAATCTCTTACTTTAGCCCTCTTCCCGTTCCAAATTCTTTTGCTTCGCCTTTCTTCCTTTGGTCTTAGGTGACTTTCTATTATCGGCATTTTCAGTTTCCTCCTTTATTTCTTCTTTTGCTTGTTCCTGAGCCTTTAGTTTTGCTTCATCTGCCTCCCATTTGTTAAGTGCTGTCTCCAATTCTGCAATTCTTGCTCTCATGCAACTTCCACAAGTGGTATTTCTTACGTTCTTATCCAGTATTCTGTTATACGCTTCTGTGAGTTGTGTTGATTCTACATATAAGCCCCTTTTCTTGATGTTTATAAACTTTCTAACCAACTCTTTGTCTTTCTCTGTAAAATTCATTTTTCTTTTTCTATTTGATAAGTATTTATATCTACTGTTTTCTGTTTCTGGTCAACCTTCATTGCTATTGCATTAAGTATTGCCATTATCCAACCACCAATCGCTGTAACCTTGAAGCCTAATATAAGCCAAGCAGCACCATATACTGCCATCAGGAGCCAAAATGTAAGGCATATCTTGCAATTGAATGGGCGATATTGAAGAAATGATGGCAAACCCCATCTTTCAACCTGCATATGGCTGTACCAACTAACAGCAACGAATATAACCAGTATGAGTAATATTTGTAATATCATATTTTCATCTTTTTCAATGCTCACGAATCGATGATTCGTGAGCGTATTAGTTTTATTTTAAATAAACATATGTATTTACACCAAATTGCCATAAAGCAGCATATACGCATTGTTTATCTCTTCCTTTGTGATATTCTCCTTTATCCAATTCTTAACGTCAATAACCTTCTGCCTTGCACCTTTTATTTTTGTTTGTTGTGCCAGTTGTTTGTATGTAAGGTTGCAAAGGTGCTTTATTCTGAAAAGGTATGAATGTTCATCGTCAAAGTTATCGTCAACCCTTGATATAATATAGAGCGTTGCAAAATCTGTATATAGGTCTTTCTTTACTTTCTCTATGCTTGAATCGTTGTGGGAGTTATAATAGTCCTCATAGAGAGAATGAAGGCTGTCAGAGTCTATATTTGCGTCTCTTTTTGCATTGCGGCAATACTGGCCTTCCCTTTGAAGATTTTGTTTGAATGACTTGAAGGTATAGTTATCAAATCCTTCTTCTGAATTATCATTGATACCAGACTTAAGAATCTTTTCGTATATCTTCAAGTAAGTGTCACTGAAAATATCATCTGACCAGTTGTATGCCTTTTCCTTGCAGAATGTGAAGTATTTTTTTCTCAGGGAATCCCAATTCTTTGCAATCCATTGAAGGTATCTGTCAGCATCGTTAGCATTCGCACATTCCTTCATAATTCCATTCCTCCCCTGCACTTTTTACCAACTTTCCTGCCTTATAAATGTCAGCATCTTTCAGTGGCAATTCAAATCTATAATCAGCCTCTCCAGTGCCATAGCCAGTACTTGTGATGTTGTTAAATCTCTTTTTCTTGGGATGCCCCATCTTTCTTAAGTTGAAAACAATGGTTACATCATTCTCCAAATAGTTGAAGTAAAGTGGTTCAAAGCCATTGTTTATCCAGTCTAATAGAAGGTCAGCAACCTTATGGCTTTCGACAATGAGGGTGTCAGCCTTATATACTGAGGCAGTTTTAGTTAATCCTGATACCTTTCCACTCTTGCATAGTACTTGATTTCTGTTTTTAGATTCAACATTGCATGGGGTATTGTTTGTTGTACCAGACTCATCTGACCAATGGTACTTTGGCATTCTTTGATGTTCGTCAAAGAAATTTGTTTGTTCTTGCCACCTTGTAAACCTTTCATGACAAATCTTCTCTTGTAATTTGAAATAATCGTTATCCTTTTTCATATGCTTTTTTATAATAAAAATCATGATATTATAGAAAGTATAGAGAAAAAGATAAAAATGTCAATAGAAAAATATAAATAGCACCACAAATCGCACTGGTATTTTTTTTAATTTACTAACTAATTGATTTTCAATAGAATATAAAATATTATTTTACCTTCCTCTACAACGAATTATATATTTTTTACATTTTCTTGAAATATTTTTAACTACCTGATAATAAAAAACTTACAAAATATTTGGTGATTTGAATAAATAGCACTAACTTTGCCCAAAATTCAATATAACTTGCACCATCAATGGTCACAAATTTAAAGAATTATGAAGGTATCAATTGCAGTAATTAAGTTAGTGCTCAGGACAAACAAGGTCTTGGCAGATGGTTCACACCCCATTATGTTGAGGTGTAGTTTTAATGGTATGAAGGAAATATCAACGCATTATTCTGTCCCAGCAAAATTTTGGGATAAGAAGAATGAGTTGGTGAAGAAGGGTTATCCAAACTATGTGATGATTAACTTTGAAATTCAAAGGCTAAAAAATGAAGCCATTGAAAGGAGAAACGAATTTGAGCGTCTTGGCGAGGTTTATACGCCTTCTATGGTACTTTCCCCAAAGAAGGAATTATCAGGGCACAGAAACGATTTAAATGGGCTTATTGACGATTATATTAAGGAGAAGGGAATAAAGGAGGCAACTGCGTATAACTGGCATTACCTTGGCAATCTCATTAAGGCGTTTGATGGCGATAATGTTATTGTCAACGAACTTAAGTTGGCATATGTCAAGAAATTCATCAAATGGATGCAGGATGAAAGAAGGCTCTCTGATGGCGTTATAAAGATGGTGCTGAGCAAGGTACAAGGCATCACAAATTATGCGATTAGGAAGGGTTTAATGAGTCCTGACGACTATCCTTTTAAGGACTTTAGCATAAACAACAAATTTAAGACAGCATCAAAGTTGGATTACATTCATTGGAGAACTCTGGACGTTATGAAGGAAATGCTGATGGATGAAATGATTGACAGCAATGGTGTAAGGTGGACTTATAGGGAAAACACCCTTGATGATTTATTCGATTTGGAGTCACCAATGTTCGCTCATTTTCTCTTTATGTCGGGTGTCTTATGGCAAGGGCTTGCTCCAGTAGATTTGGGGCATATTGAGAAGAAGGATATAAATATACGGGAGATAAATGGAAGCAATTACTTTTGTTGGGATGGAAAGAGATTTAAGACTGGAAAATCTGTTAAGGTTAGGATAAAGGCTGACACCATTTACACTGGCATGATGGTTAGGACTCTTTTGATGTTCAATAACAGCAAATGGCTGTTTCCAATTTTGAATGGTAGAGAAGATGCATCAGAGAATACCAGAAAGCATCGTATAAGTTGGGTATTCGCTAAGTGTTCGCCAAAGTTGAAGGAATGGTTCAGAGCCATCAATGAAGAAGTTGCAAAAAGAAACGTTGAGAATAACGATAATATTCCACTTATAAGCATGGATTGCACTTATTACTCATACCGACATTCGTATGCTATGGCTTATATGATGAAAGGTGGTTCTCCAATGGCTCTCTCAACATTGTTAGGCAGAAGCCCAAACACTTTGGCACAATACATCACAGAATTGAAGGAAGAAGGCGATTTGGCTGATGCCGTTGGAATCATGGATATTTAAATTATTAAGGGGTGAGCCGATTGCTCACCCCCAGCATAACTAATTAAACAATAAAATAACAATATATATATAATAACATGAAGATTTTTCAAAGGGAGTTGAAACAGCAGAAAAACAACTCCCGTTTTTTTTAAAAAAGGTATCTAAATAGCATCTATATCTACCAGTTACCAAGTGGCTATACAATCAATTTGAAATGATGTCAGTGGTATTTTTAGGCTCTGCCACAGCCAGAGTTGTTAATCGTATAGCCGAAGATTACTTTCTTTTTTTAATATTATGTTTTGGACTAAAAAAAATTATTTTCTATTTCCTTTGGTTGATTTTGTCAGGATGACCATATTATAATTTAATGTCCTTGTCATTTCTTCCAACAGCATTGCCATTGTCTCTGCCTTGTCAAGCAACAGCGATTTTGTCATTTCTTCATCAATAAGTCCAGCAAACTCAACGCTTATGCAGAATTTATCACCTTGCTCAATTGAATTGGGATAATCCAAGATGATGATTTCCTTTTTACAGTTCATGTTGTATTTTATATACGTTTTGAAGCGTTTGCAAACACTGGACACAATCCTTGATACATCTTCTTCTTCTGATTGAAAAAATAAGTAAGATGTAATAGAGAAGCAATGAGGACTTTTTAAATCAAACCTCGCTTCCAGAATCGACCTATTTTGATTGAAGTTAATAGTTTGATGTCTGATTGTCTTTGTCATTGTCCTGCCCATAGTCTAATCCCCTTCCAATTCTTCTGTTGTTGGTGTTAGTGTTTGTTCATCAAAATCTTCGTAAAGAACTTCCTCAGACCACTCTTCTTTGATGTATTTTCCCAGAGCATCCTTTACTCTGTTTATGCATTCAATTATCGTCTCATCGAAGATGTGTTGCTCTTTTAGCCTTACTAGGTCGCACCTAATTCTTCTGTAAAAGTAAGGGTTATTGGTTATGTCTTCTGCCATTGTTTTAATTTGATTTAAGGTTAACTTTATGTTCTAACTCACAATGCAAATATACAAAACTTTTTTGAAAATAAGAAATAATTCATTAACTTTTTTTCAAAAATATTTGTTAATTTGTTTCTTTTTATATATTTCTAGATATTTATTATTATATTGATATTTCTAGATATTCTAGTATATATTATAAATAATACTTTAAATAAAATTTTATAATAAATATTTCTTTATTTAAATAAATTTTTGTATATTTGCAATAATCGATATGTTTACTATAAGTACTTAATTTTTTGGATAGGGAGGTTCTACCAGACCGACTTTAATTTCCTCCCTATCCCTTTGCTTAAAAGTTGGTCTGATTGGTAGTTAATAATTAAAGTAAAAATCTATTACAATGAAAATTACAGAACAACGAATGGAGGAATTATTGCCTCAAAGCGTCAAGGATAGTGACTTGTCTCTTGGTACAAAGAAAGTATTAACAGCACTATTGGATTGGTATCTCAATTCAAAAGCGAAGGACACTGGAATAATAACCATCAGTAACAAAAAACTATGTGGTATTGCTGGGGTTGGTGGCGATTCATTGCAAGAAGCGTTTAGAGACATGGATGAGTGCCAACTTTGTTCAAGAAAGGCTGGCAATGGTATTGGAACTGCATCGGAGTATATTTTGAACTTTGAAGCACTCTCTAAACCGATAAAAAGGAAGTCATTTGAAGAACTTTTTGCTAAAGAATTGAATAACACCAAATCGCTGGAAAACCCTATTAGTACTACAGTACATAACAGTACAGTACAGGACATAACAGAACATAACATAACAGTACATAACAGTAAAGAACATAACATTTCATCACAGACCATTACAGAGCATAGCATTGAAGAAAAGGAAGAATCCTTCATTGATGAATTTGAACAAAAAGAAGGGGTTAGTCTCAATAGGTATCTTTACAATTTATTCAAGAAAGAAGGAATTGAATCAATCGAGAACTGGTATAACACCAATGCAAGTAAGTTTAAATCTACCAATGACTTCAAAAGATATAACTCCATAGCGAGCGCAATCAATGGTGAGGCTTATAAGGTTGCTTCAACGCTGAATGAAGTTGGTGCAAGGGCTTCAAAGCGGTTTAGCAAGCAAATGGCTGCTTCAATGCGAGGTGTTGAGATTGGCAGTGCTATATTATAATAAGGTATATAGCCCTTCAAATGTTAAAATCTGTTAAAGATTGCCCTTCTATTTCTTTTTCTCATTTTTCTTTTGTATATTTCAAGCGAAAGCAATTTAAAGAAAAACACAAATCATTAAATAATAAAGTAAAATGAACAAAGAAGTAAAACAAGGGTGGAACACCCTAATTAAGTGCCTCTTTGAGGTTCAAAAGAAAAACATCGAATTTGGACTGGACAATGCCATTGATGAGGTTGACACCTATGAAATAGATGACAGTCTTGAAGTTATTCAACATCTCAAAGATTTCTGGGAAGAGGTTAATGGTGAGGATGATTCACTTGAACACATTGACTTCAAGTATTGGGTTATTGAGGTATTTGGGATTCCCGACAAGAAAGCGTTTCAAACGCTTGTCAATAAAATAAACAATAAAGCAGGCAAGGGGCGTTTCTGGGATGTCTTGGAAATCTCAGATGAAACCATCAAGGAAATGTGCAAGGTATTTGATTAAGGAGGATTGAAGCATGAATATCAATTACTATGACAGGAAAATGTATGAGATTGATAACAGCATGACTATGGCTTGGGATTATAATAAAGAGCAATTCATGGCTGATAAGGAATGGTCATTTGAAGTCACCAATGAGCAGAAGGATGTGATTGAGCATTCAATTAAGATGTTCAAAGAATGGTTTGAAAAGAATCATAACGATTTGGTGTTCGAAAGCATTGAGTTTGAGCCATTCTGGAATGGGGAAGAAGATGCGTTTACAGCAACAATAAAGTTTGAATTAAAGGAGGATTGAAGTATGAGAAAGAACATTAAGGGTTGGCAAATCCCAACGATTAAGAGTGTGGTTGACGAGTTAAAGAGCCTAATGGTTGAGTTCAAGGCTAACAAGTGGGACAGAGCCATTGAAATTACCAAAGATGGTGAGGTATATGGTGGATTAAAGCCAAGTCTTGCACATTGTTGCTTTCCGAAGAATGCTGCTGTTGGCAATCATAGTGGCAATGGTGGCATTACCTATGAAGAGTTAAACTTTGGCTACATTCATGATGATGAAAGCGACTATAAGTTAAGGAAGATGGCAAAGGAACTAATTGACCATCATATCTGGGCAATAGAAAAATTTAAATAATTAGAAATCATGAAAGCGATTACATTAACAGAAAAAGAGGCGTTAGACCTGAAGGTTATTCTCCAACAAGACAGAGAGCAATTTGAGAGCATGGGGGATGAAGACAGCAAAAAGCAAATCAAATTCATCGATAAAATTTTGAAAAAGGTTAGTTGATAGATGATTCATGTTTATATTTTTCATTTTATATTTTATGGCACCAGATGCTTGTGAAAGTGGTGCTGGTGCCTTTTAAAAAAAAATTGGTAGTATAGTACCAACCAACGAGAAAAATAATCGACTGGTGAATTAGCCTGTCTGCAAATAATTAATAAAAATAACATGGTTTACCTGAAGAAAGAATTTACTGCAAATCAAGGCACACAATATCGACAAATTATAAAGGAGGATGATGTCGTTATTTATAGGTGTTCAAAATATTACCCTGAGTATGATTACACTGACATATACTGGGAGGTGTTTGTCCCAAGGGTTGTGAAGGCTGACAAGTATCACAATGGGGATGATTATGAAAGATACCCGTCAAGCGAATGCTTTGGCGTTTGGGCATGGTGTTGCTCCGGACTTAAGTCATTGGCAAAAATACTGAGGGATAAATTCAACAGAGATATTGGTGAATTTGCCGACAGGTTAAACGCTGGTGATGTTTAAACAAGCATGGTGGCATAGTTGTCCACAACAAAAATAATGAACGACTGGTGAATGATATTTCTTTTTTCGTTGGTCATGTTAACTTCATAGTATCTTATTGTAATCAAAAATGGTGGCAGTCCGTGAGGATAGCCACCATTGTTTGTTACCGAATGTTTGTGCATTGTCTGGGTGTACCATAAATAATTCGTTGTGGGTTGGGATTTGTCAGGGTGCTGGGATTGCAGCATCTATTGCATTCACACTGACATGAATATATCAATGGGTAGTTGTCAGCATGATTGCATATAAACTCTATTAGTTGTTCCTTCAGCACCTCAACCTGATTCCTCAGATGTTGCTGAATTACTGTCAGGTCCTTGATGTCAATGCTTTCGCTGTTATCACTCTTCCCCAACTGAATGCCAGCCTCAGTTATTCTCGTCCATATAAATGGCAAAGCCTCATGCAATGTTGCAAATGCAAGGTATTGCCAGAGTCCACCATCAACTAACAGTGTGGCATTCTCAGGTGTCAGCGTTCCACCACTTGGAGCATTCACTTGTTCCTCAAGTTCCTGATAAAAATCTTCACCAATGATTGGTTTGACCCAGAGTTTGGTGGAAACATCGACATATGGAAGGAGGTTTGCAACGTCATAATTCTTTGGAAGCGGACTATATTCCTGTAAATATTTTTTTGTGATTATCATTTTTATTCCTCCACATTTTCTAAATCATTATTTATTTCCTCATTAACTGATTCATTAACTGGTTTATTTTCAGTTTTAATCTCATTATCATCCAAGTCAAACGAGAATGGTTTGAGAATAATTTCAGTATCAATCCCGTTCATTCTCAACATGAAGTTGATGGTTTTAAGAATTGTGTTTCTGTTATTAATGCCAGTCAGTTTCAGATATACCTTGTAACCTGTCTCAAGTTTTGCTGCTTCTGATGCAAAGCCATTATTGCCAATTGCTGGTAATCCACAGAGTGATGCATCAGGTATTGAGTGTGCTGCAAGTATTCTTGCTTGAGTCCTTAAGTTTGAAGCGTCAAAAAGATTGACGTTGCCAACGTTTGCAGCAAATGGAATGAATTCTGGTTTATTTTCATCAACATTGCTCCGGAATACCGTCATAAGTGCATTGGCGTTTGAACTACCTTGAAACATCTTACTCACTTCTCTAAGCACTGCTTGCTTGTCAGATTCTTGTTCCATTTCTGGTAGCACCAACATTCCACTGGGAATGAATGAGTTGGTTGTCGATTTGAGGTCAAACAGGATGTGTTGCACTTCTGCCTGTACCGCTTGCAGTCCAGCAATATAGTGAGGGCTTGTGTAGTACTGTTGTGTTGGTGTATATGATTTATATACATAAAGATATGGTTTACCTACCTCGATGCTATACTCGTCCTCCATGTCGAATGCATCAATAAACTCTGGCGGATTAAGTGATGTGTTTGTCCAGTCGCTTGAGATATAATAGCCTGGTATCTTTCCATTCTCATCGAACTCAGCCCATCTTACCTTATGCAAAGGCACATGGTAAAAATTATAATAATTGCCACCCTTACCAGCAATAATCTCGATTGCAAATGAACCAAACAATAGATAGTCCAGTGTTAAATTTTTTAACACTTCGTCCCAACTTTCATTTGGATTTGGGACAAGTTGTGAACTGTCCATCGACATGGCATCATAGTCCACACCATCACCAATAACAGCCTGTAATGCAAACTGTATGGCAGCATGATGTGTTGGCGATTGATTATACAGGCTAAGCAATAAATCGGGGTAATCATTATTCTCGCCCCAGTTAATCCATCCAAATGTGCTTACCTTATTGATGGCAGAGCCGTCTATTTGTCTGTCGAAGTTAAGCACCTTTAGAGTGGTATTCTTCTTTTTATTAAGTGAACCTTTTTGTCTAGGCATGATTTATTATATATTTATAGATATTTATTCATTTATATTCATATTTATACATATTCATGAATTATTTTGAACAGTCCAACCAGTAGGTATACCATTAACACCAGTTGTCCAACTCGACATTGATGCTGCTTTGACGAATGTACCAGTAGATGAAACACCATCTACCCATCCATCAGTACAATTACTTGCTGATATATTGGTAGCCAGACACTTTATGTAATTAAGGCTTGTGCATCCATTGAACATATAACCATAACACCAATTTGCCAATGTGGTAGCAGGTAGTGTTGGTGCAGTTGTTAGCCTTGTACAATTATTGAACATGCCATTATAACAATAATTTGCCATTGCTGTTGCAGGAAGTTCTGGTGCAGTTGTTAGACTTGTGCAATTTCTGAACATACCAAAATAACAATCTTGTGTCAATGTGGTAGCAGGAAGTTCAGGTGCAGTTGTTAGACTTGTGCAATTACCGAACATACCAGTATAACAACCATTTGCCAATGTTGTTGCTGAAAGTTCAGGTGCAGTTGTTAGACTTGTGCAACCATCGAACATTTGATAATAACATTCAATTGCTAATGTGGTGGCAGGTAACTCAGGTGCTGTTGTTAGACTTGTGCAACCAGCGAACATAGCAGTATAACACTGTTTTGCCAATGTGGTAGCAGGCAACTCAGGTGCAGTTGTTAGACTTGTGCAACCATCGAACATGCCAAAATAACAATAATTTGCCATTGCTGTTGCAGGAAGTTCTGGTGCAGTTGTTAGACTTGTGCAGCCTTGGAACATACTATAATAACAATAAACTGCCAATGTTGTAGAAGGTAATGCAGGTGCTACAGTTAGACTTGTGCAGCCTTGGAACATATACATATAACAACTACTTGCCAATGATGTGGCTGGCAATGCTGGTGCAACAGTTAGACTTATGCAATTTTTGAACATGCTATCATAGCAATTAGTTTTAACTGTTGTTGATGGCAATATAAGATTTTCAGCATCTGTCAGATAGGTGTCATTTAAAAATAAATTTTTAAATTGATTGCTACCAATGGTTGTTTGTCCAGCAAAGTCATCACCATATACCAGTGACATGATGTTGCCATACACCTTGTAGTAATTCATTCCTTCGAATGTGCCAATGCCATCAGCAATCATTGGGGTTAATCCAGTTGCCTTCCACATGATGGTATCTCCACTATTTGCTATTACTGAATCACCATTATAAAGGCTTGTCCATGTCTGTCCTCCATCAGTCGAATATTCCACGGTTTTATTACCTGCAATATCCTGTTGATTCCCATGAAAAACAAAAATATTATTGTCTTCCAGAGATTCAAACGTTAAATACTCAAACGAATAATCTAATTTACAAACGGAATCATCATTTGACTTTATTACCAGCGGCATTGTGCCATCACCATCTGGCGACAACACTTGAGGAATGACATCAGCCCAATCCTGACCACTATACCTTTCTTGCTTTACATATAAGTAGTAAGATTTCATTATAAATAATTTTCTATATTATAGAGATACTTATTTGAATAAAATTGATTATCTTTGCACCCATCAAACTTAAAACAACAAGAATTATGGCAACAAAAGAACTGCATTGGCAATCAGAAAATGAATGCTTGCTTATTGACATTGTAAAGAACAACGATTATGGCTGGGATATTCAATTAAAGGAGTTCCCAACCACTGGTCTAATGGGGTCATATAACGACTTTCAAAAGTTGGTAAATGACATAACGCCATTCATTTTAACCAATATGACTCAGGATGAAAGAATAAGATTTGCTGAGGAACTTAAACAACTGATATGATATGGATATTCAGCAACAAATAGAACTTCAAAAAAAGTGGGTTGAAATCAGTAAGGCAACTCTCGAACAAGTAATTGAAGAAGGGCAGCCTTATGAAATTATCGAATATGAAAGGGAGCAACTAAAGAAAGATGAAGAAATACTGAAAAAATTGCTTCAGGAACAATTAAAAAATGGTGGATAGCATAACTATCCACCATTCTTATTTTAAAGCCACCAGAGCCAATTAATCTGACAAATTTTAACTGTTTGGGTCAAACCAATCTGTCCATGCAACCAGTCTGTCTGCAACTGAACCATCACAATCTATTGTTGTTTCAGATGACCAATTCATTTCATAATTATCGAAATAATTCCCTGGAACATAGATTGGGCAACAATTCATATCTGAGAATAGTCCAGAAACACCCATATATTCAAGATTGCTTGCCATAACATTCACCCATTGCATTGCTGGGAAATTATGAATATCACTAGTCATCTGAACATTTGGTGCAAGGGTCAGACCAGTGCAACTGTCCCAACTTCCACCATCCAAATTAATATCACTTGAATTATTGCCAATGGCAAGTTCCTCAACAAGAGATGGGTCAATACCCAACCCTACCCATGTGCTCAATTCATGTTCTATATCATCGATATTTGTTATGTAATTCATATTCTCATACCACTCACCATTAACTTTAACTGCAAAGCAATTGTTCAGCGGAACATCAGTTGATGGCTCACCACCACCAGTGCATTCATATGTATCACCATTGGTATCTTCGATTGTCCAGTCACTTGGAACTCCATCAACACCACATTGCCAACTTGCAGGGTTTCCATATGGGACAAAGAAACTACCACTTGAAGCAA
>ODAI012039103.1_pt1 | contig 29461 bp, 20 predicted proteins | sample 1539321 | NCBI WGS metagenome assembly ODAI01 (sample SAMN02144231, study PRJEB22623) | gut metagenome | biome: sheep rumen | host: Ovis aries | place: New Zealand
GCATAACACTAATCTAACGAACCTTTAGCATTCGGCGTAGCCAATGTGGGTGTTCTCCTCAGCTCACTTAATTCTCCTTTCTTGTTGAATTCGTTAGATTGGCTACGCCGAATGCTAAAGGTTCGTGGTCGAAAAAGATGGGTCGCTCCGCGAAAAGAAAAGAAAGTGGCGATTTTTTCAAAAAAAATTGTTTATTCTTCGTTTTTCATTGCTTTTTGTTTTTGGCTCATAAAGGACTATATTATGTACCTACATTTTTAATGTGGTTCATTCTTCGTGGTTGGCTATGCTGTCTTGCTGAACCATGAGGGTGGGATCGGGTTGTGGGGTGGGGGTGTCGTCTTCGAGCGGGAAGAGGCCTTTGGAGGAGTGGATGATGTAGTCGGTCATCTGCTCGTTGCTGCTAAAATTGTAGCCTGAGAGTTGTTGGGTTTCACCATCTATCTCCATGTAGGCAGGGGAGTAGATGCGGTGGGCACGAGTGTCCCAATAGAGAAGGGCGGTTTTGAAGGTTTCGTTTTTGACGTTCTTGGCAAGCACGCGACCATGTAGTTCCCAAAGTCCTCGGTTGTAGTAGTGGTAGGCTGTGTCGCAGGAGATGAAAGCTTCTACCTGAAAATCCTTGCCAAAGGTTTCGATGAAGAGGCCTTTTTCGAACGACCAGAATTGTGGGTCTTTCTTGTCGTAGATGTACCACTCTTCGGCTATCATCTTGTAGCGGATGATGCCAGAGTCGCTGATGAGGGTGCTGACTCCGATGGTTTGGAGGGTGGGGAGTGAATCGCGCACACCAATGTCGGGACCTGTCTTTTTATCGCTGTCCTCGCACGATTGGAGAAATGACAGCATTGCAGCAGCCATGATGACTGCTGCAATGCTGAATATGTGTGTGAATCGTTGTGACATAGTGTGTGGATTTCAACTTTTCAGTTTTCCATTATCTCAGACGAAGTGTGGTGGTTTCGCCTGCTACGCTAACGGTTTGACCAGCTTTGATCCCTGCGAAGAAAGCTTCTGACTTGGGATAGAAGTGTGCTGCATAGTTGGCGGCTGCACGGTTAGCTTTGGCTGCTGACGATGGGTCAACGGCTTTGGCTTTGTTGCAATAGTCGTAAGCGAGGCAATAGTAGTAGCTCTTCTGTAGGTGATCGCCTGACGCCGAGCGTGCGATGCAGCTGGCTTGCAGCAGGTAGGCACCACCGTTGGATGGGTTGTACTGGAGGGTTTTGCGGCAATAAGCGCGGCACTGTCCGATGTTGCCTTTACGATACATGAGGGCTGCGACGATGTAGGAGTATTTTGCTTTCTTGGCGTTGTCTGATTCCAGGCCGATGGCTTCGTCGAAGTACTGAATGGCTCCGTTCACATCGCCGTCTTTCAAGAGTTTGGATGCCTTACCGATGGCAGCTTGTGGAGTCTTGTTGATTTGGTAGGCATAGTCGGCTGCCACATAATAGATGTTAGACTTGTCGCACTCAAAGTTGGTGAGAATGGCGAGTACTGCGTTAAGGTACTGCAGGTTGGTTTTGTTGGCTTCAACTTGCGCACCATAAATTTTCTCGAGGGCATCGCAGTCGGCTGCACCAGAGGAGACGAAGAGTTCGTCGGCTTTAATCTGCACGGGTTGGTAGTTGTCAACGATTTTCTGAGCTTCTGGCGCGAGCACCACTTGCTCTACCCATTTGGTGGAGTCTTCTGAATCAGGATCGGCAGGAATGGTCTCCGATGGGTATTCCTTTGCCTGGTCGAGCAGACGGTCGCAGATGTCGTTGGTGTTCATGTAGTCCTGGATGAAGTCCTGACGGATGTCGATGTTGTCCTTGTTCTGTAAGTAGCGGTTGTAGGAGCATTCGATGAAGCCGTAGAGGACGAATCCTTCAGTGTTGGGACCCATGTCGTCGATTCCTTCCTTGAACATCTTGTAGGCTACATTGTTATCCACTGTTGGGCAGAAGTAGTAGTAGTCATAAGCTTTTCGACAAAGGATGTTACCCTTGGTTGATGTGGTTTTTGGGGTTGCGAAGGAATTGAGCGCGTCAAGGTTGGCCAAGCGCTGATCGTAGATTTTCATGAGCTTATCGAAATATTCCTTCTTCTTCTCTGCATTGGTTTCCTGCTGAATGAGTTGCTCGAACATCCAGGCTCCGTCAGTATAAACGCGCACCATAGAGAGGGGAGCTTTTTCAAAGACATACTCCCAAGGTTCGAGGGCTTCTACGTAGCTTTTGCGCTTGTAGGCATCCTGATAGAGCGAGAGGCTTCCAAGCACGTCGATAGAGTCTTGTCCATGACCAATGCGGTCGTTGAGTGAAGTTCCCTTGAGGTCTTGCGCTGATGCTGCAAGAGCAGCGAATGCAAGGGCACATGTGAATAAAATCTTCTTCATAATTTTTTATTTGTGTGTAAATACTATTGCTTTAAATTTGCGGGAGGATAGCCCGCGTTTTTTATTGTTTCGTATGCAAAGGTAGTAAATGGAAGTCAAATAAGGATAGGTTTTCCCGATTTTTTGTGCGGGGAACTCCTATTTCGGAAGTGAAAATTCTCATTACATGCTTTCTGTAAACCATTCTTCTCTCCTTTATCTGAACCTTAGTTTGTAGAACCAGCGTTCGCTGAAGGTGATTCCTATGCAGAGTTTGAAATAGTTTTCAGTGAGGGCGCTTTGTCGCATGGTGGCTGCATTGAGGTAGGGAATGTTGGTGTGGACCCACTGCACAGACAGGTTGATGCGAGGGACTGTTCTTTGATTTTGGCTGATATAGACCGTGTGCACGTTAGCAATGGGGAGGGTGATACCAGCTGAAACACCGATTTCGTAGGGCTTTTTCGTGACCACTCCTGTTACATCGGTTTTTGCATATGTTTGTGAGTAGTAGCCACCCACTTTGTAAGTGCATCGACTGAAATACTTTGTCGATGTGGGGTTGGGGATCCAATCAAGTCCTGCTGCAATCTTGGTGCGGTCGTTCAACTGTCCTTTGGTGGAGGTGTAGGTCTCAGAAATGGTGCTGCTACTGAATCCTGTCTGATGGTTGGGGAATCGGCATTTGCTCCATTGTTGAAGTTCGAAGTCGGCTCCCACACGTAGTTTGCCTGCGTGATAGTAAGTGATGCCGGCTGCGATGGCTGACGGCCAATGGAAAGCGTTCTTGATGGTGTCGTTGCTTTGGGTCTCCACCGTGGTTCCGTTCATGGTTTGGGTGGTGCGGGTTGCCTCGTTGGAAAAATTGTGGCCTAACGTATAGGTGGCTCCAAGGACAATTTGGTCTTTCTTTCCAAGGGGTTGTATGTACTGAAAGCCACCTTGGATGTTGTAGGTGCTGACTTCGGCTGAATAGTTGCGCTGCATGGTGAAGGCGGAACTTTCGCTGAAGGCCATGCTCATGTTGTGGGTGTAGTCGCCCCAGATGTAGCCGACATTAAAGCCTATGGAAATGGGCTTGAAGGGGCGCCAGCCTGTGCCGAAATATATTTCGCGCAATCCGCCGTCGCCATTGAAGGTGTAACTGGAGGAGATGTTTTCTGTTCCTTCCAGATTTTCGTTCGAAGAGGCAAAGTTGTACTTGATGTTTGAGATAGGCAACAGACCAAAGCTCATGCCTACATTTTTGAAAGCACGGAACTGGAAGGCGAAGTAATCGAAACTGGTGTTGCGTATGTTTTGCTGTAGGTTGTCCATTTTGTGGTTGCTGCTTTGGAGCGACATACCGATATCGAAGATGGCTGTAATGGAGTCAACCTGTGAGTAAGAGGCCGGATTGGCCATGTTGATTTGCTGTCCGTCACGGAATCCTTGTGCCACACCGCCCATACCTTTGTTGAAACCCATGGCACGTTCCGATTGGATGCCGAAGCCATAACGGGAATAGGGCGTGTTGATGCCATTCTGGGCATGGGCAAATGTGGTGAATGATATTGCGACGATGGCAAGTGTGAATTTGTTCATTTTTACGTGATGTAAATCGTATTTTGGGTGCAAAATTAAGTTTTTTTGCGGAGTTCTTCAAAAAATAGGCTCTTTAAGCGAGTTAAAAAAACTGAAACTTCTTAATTGTGGTGTGGTTTGCCCTTGTTCTTCCCATTCTTTCTCTTGCTTTGGTATCGTCCCTTGCCTCCATGTCTGCCAGGAGTGCGGCGGCGGGAGGAGGAACTTTTGACTGTGATTTCGGGTTTTTCCCCACATCCTTCAGGCAGGTCTGGCTTGGGAATTTCTTTTTCGATGAGCCGCTCAATTTTGAGCAAGTGTTGCCAGTCGCGTGGTGTGACCAGCGTGACTGCTTGTCCTTCACGATTGGCACGGGCAGTTCGCCCAATGCGGTGGACATAATCTTCAGGGTCGCGTGGAACATCGAAATTGATGACCATCTGGATGTCATCGATGTCAATACCTCGACTCACAATGTCTGTGGCGATGAGGATGCGGATGTGACGGTTCTTGAAGGCAAGCATCATGTCTTCACGTTCTCGCTGCTCAAGGTCGCTGTGCATGGCACCCACATTGAATCCTTTTCGTTTCAGGGTGAGGCTCAATTCTTTTACCTTCATTTTGGAGGATGCAAACATGATGACTCGGTCGAGCGATTCGTCGCTGAGCACTTTTTCCACGATGCGTTCCTTCATGCCATCATGACATACGTAGGCGGTCTGTCGAATTTTTTCGGCTGGTTTGGAAACTGCAATCTTCACTTCCACAGGGTTGTGGAGAATGTTTTGTGCCAGCTTTTGAATGTTGGGGGGCATGGTGGCAGAGAACATGATGGTTTGGCGGTCGTCAGACAGGTAGCTGGCAATCTTCATGATGTCATCGTAGAAACCCATGTCGAGCATGCGATCGGCTTCATCAAGGATGAAGAAGGATACTTTCTTCAGGTCGATGTGTCCACCATTGAGGTGGCTGATGAGTCGTCCGGGAGTAGCGATGATGATATCAGCTCCAAGTTCTAATCCTTTACGTTCTTGTTCGAATCGGATGCCGTCATTACCTCCATAGACGGCTACAGAGGACACGCCATTGAGGTAGTAGGCAAATCCTTCCACTTGCTGATCAATTTGCTGGGCCAGTTCGCGGGTTGGGGACATGATGATGCAGTTGACAGAGTCCTTGGGGTAATGTCCATGACTTAGTTCGTCAAGTACAGGTAACAAGTAAGCGGCTGTCTTCCCCGTACCTGTTTGTGCAATGCCCATCAGGTCATATCCCTCAAGAATCTTGGGGATGGCCTGTTCCTGGATGGGGGTACACTCTTCAAAATTCATGGCATCAAGTGCGTCGAGCAACTCGTCCGATATGTTCAATTCGTCAAAATACATTTAATTCGATGATAAGATGTTGTTCTTGTTGATGTAATATTTTACCTGGGTGCCTTTTTGAAATAATAGAAGGCAATGAATGAATATACGAAATTGGGAATCCAAACGGCAATGAATGCGGAGAAATTGGTGTTGATGGCAAGACTTGCCACAACGGTCTGAAACATGATGTAGGCAAGAATGAGTGCCAAACCGATGCCAAGTGCAATGCCCATTCCGTTTTTACGTTTGCGCGCTGATATGGACACTCCGATGATGGTGAGAATGAAGGGGGCAAAGGCTGTAGCACCTCGTTTGTAGTATTCCACCTCAAACTGCTGAATATTGGCAAAGCCTCGTGCTTTCTGCCGCTCGATGTGTCGTCGCAATTCGGGGGTGGTGAGGGTCATCTCCATGTCGCGCGATGCCATCAGATCTTGGGGTTGTATCTTGATGACTGTGTCGAGCTTGCTTCCGCTACGGATGATTTCACGCATGCCTTCCAGATTGCGAGTCTGATAGCCCGTAATTACCCAGTGATAGGGTTCGTAAGAGAGGGTGTCGTACTGAATGGTCATGGCTTGCAAGTGCCTCACCAGTTTCTTATCTTCAAACTTGTCGAGAGTGAAGTCGAAGGCCATTTTGTTACTTTCTTCATAACGTCCGAAATAGGCAATGACCCCAGTGTCCACCTCAAGCTGTACGTTGGAGGTGAAGTCCTGTCGGCCGCGATTTTTGTATTGGTTTTCGAATCTGACACGCTTGACGTTCCCTCGTGGAATGACGTATGACCCTAAAGTATAATTGACCACAGCAATGATGGCCGCTGAAATGATGTATGGACGTACGATGCGTCCGAAACTGGTGCCAGTTGAGAGCATGGCGATGATTTCAGAATTGTCGGCCAATTTTGTAGTGAAGAAGATGACGGCAATAAAGACGAAAAGCTGACTGAACATGTTTGAGTAGAATGGGATGAAATTCAGATAGTAGTCGAACAGAATTTCATGCATGGGTACATCATGTTGCAGGAACTTGTCAATGTTTTCATTGATGTCGAAAACGACAGCGATGCTGATGATCAGGATGATGGAGAAGATGTAGGTGCCCAGGAATTTGCCGATGATGTATCGGTCAAGGCGTGAAAGGGGTGTGTGCTCCTGCAGCCATCTGAGTGCAGTTGACCGATAGGCATACCTTTCCCGTAGGGCAAGCCTTTTTTTCCGCGTCTTTTGCCCTTTCTTGAAGTCAAGGTAAGCTTTGATGTCTTCCTCGCTCCCGTGGGGAACCATTTTTCCATTTTCTTCTTCAAATATAACCACCTTTTTACTTTCTTAATCTCTATATATAAATATATGTATATATTCGTAGATGTATTGTTGCTGTTTTTCGTTTGATGGAGGTTACAGCCTTCGTCCCAGTTCTTCTACCATTTTGGCTTTCCATGTACAGAAATCGCCATGAAGGATATGCTGTCGTGCTTCGCCTACGAGCCAAAGGTAGAAAGCGAGGTTGTGGATGGATGCAATCTGCAAAGCCAGCAATTCCTGTGCCTTGAAGAGATGGTGGACGTAGGATTTGGTGTAAGCTGTGTCCACGTATGAAGTCCCTTCAGGATCGAGGGGGGAAAAGTCGAAGTCCCACTTTTGATTGCGCAGGTTGATGGTGCCATGCTTTGTGAATATTTGCGCATTGCGTCCGTTCCGGGTGGGCATGACGCAGTCGAACATATCAACACCGCGTTCAATGCTTTCGAGTAGGTTGATGGGAGTGCCAACCCCCATGAGGTAGCGAGGTTTGTCTTTAGGCAGGATGGCATTTACCACTTCAATCATCTCGTACATTACTTCTGTAGGTTCGCCCACTGCCAATCCACCAATAGCGTTGCCATCCGCCCCTTTCTCTGCCACGTTCTCTGCTGCGTGTTGGCGCAAATCTTTGTAGGTGCAGCCTTGTACAATAGGGAAGAGGCTCTGCTGGTAGCCATACTTGGGTTCCGTTTCATTGAAACGCTTGATGCATCGATCCAGCCAGCGCTCTGTCAGAGCTAACGACTTTTTTGAGTACTCATAGTCGCTGGTGCCGGGAGGACATTCGTCAAAAGCCATGATGATGTCGGCTCCAATCGTTCGCTCAATGTCCATCACTTTCTCTGGTGTGAAAAAATGTTTGCTTCCGTCGATGTGGCTACGAAACTCCACGCCTTCCTCTTTGATTTTGCGGATGCCAGCCAAAGAGAACACCTGAAACCCTCCGCTGTCGGTCAGCATCGGACGGTCGAAACCATTGAACTTGTGTAGGCCACCAGCTGCTTGGAGCACTTCAAGCCCTGGGCGAAGATAGAGGTGGTAGGTGTTGCCAAGGATGATTTGCGCCTTGATGTCATCTTTCAACTCATGCAGATGCACCGCTTTGACGGAGGCTTGAGTGCCTACAGGCATGAAGATGGGGGTTTCTATGTCACCGTGGTCGGTGTGGATGATACCTGCACGGGCTTGAGTTTTTGTATCGGAGTGTTGGAGAGTGAATGTCATTGTGGGGTTGATGAAAGTTATGGGGTGATGAGAATTATGGGACCTATAAGACTCATAGGCCCCATAAGCCCTATAAGGCCTATGGAACTTATGGGTTGGCTCTTAGAGAAGAGCGAAATCAAGTACGTCTTTCACATTCTCCACATAATGGAATTTGACACCTTTTACGTACTTGGCTGGGATGTCCTCGATGTTCTTCTTGTTTTCTTGACAAATGAGGATATCGGTGATGCCAGCACGCTTGGCTGCCAGAATCTTCTCTTTGATGCCACCCACTGGGAGCACTTTGCCTCGTAAGGTGATTTCACCCGTCATGGCGATGTTCTTCCTTACTTTACGCTTGGTGATGGCACTTGCTAACGAAGTGGCGATGGTGATGCCAGCCGATGGACCATCTTTGGGCGTGGCTCCTTCTGGTACATGGATGTGAATATTGTGTTCCTCGAAGAAGCTGGGTTGGATGCCCAAGAGTTCGCAATGTTCCTTCAGATACTGCAGGGCAATGGTGGCTGATTCTTTCATTACGTCGCCAAGATTGCCTGTCAAGCCAAGTTTTTCTCCCTTCCCGTTGTTGATGGATGTTTCGATGAATAAGATTTCACCACCTACACTGGTCCAAGCCAAACCTGTCACCACACCATAATAGTCATTGCCTTGGTATTTGTCACGGCTGTAAGGTTCTGTGCCGAGATACTCCTTGATGTCTTCCACTTTCAGTTCACCTTGAGGCAGCACGTTGTCCTTGGCATACTTGAGGGTGACTTTGCGGAGCACTTTATTGATTTGTTTGTCAAGATCGCGCACACCAGATTCACGGGTGTAGTCTTCAATGATTTTCTCAATGGCTGCTTTCGAGAGTTTCACACCGCTGTCTTTCATGCCGAGATTATCGAGTTCCTTGGGCACCAGATGGCGCTTTGCAATTTCAATTTTCTCTTCGGTCAGATACCCACTTACTTCAATGAGTTCCATACGGTCGAGTAGGGGAGCTGGAATAGTGCTGATGTTATTGGCTGTGGCGATGAACATCACTTTTGAAAGGTCGTAGTCGGTATCCAAGTAATTGTCATGGAAAGCAAAGTTCTGCTCAGGGTCGAGCACCTCGAGCAAAGCCGATGCAGGGTCGCCGTTATTGGTGTTCTGTGTCACCTTGTCAATCTCGTCGAGGATGAATACGGGATTGCTGCTGCCAGCCTTCTTGATATTCTTAATGATTTGACCCGCCATTGCGCCGACGTAGGTGCGCCGATGTCCTCGAATTTCTGCCTCATCATGAAGACCTCCTAATGACATGCGCACATATTTCCGCTTCATCGCTTTTGCGATGCTCTTACCTAACGATGTTTTACCTACTCCTGGAGGGCCATAGAGACAGATGATGGGACTCTTGAAGTCGCCTCGCATCTTCAATACAGCCAGATGCTCTATGATACGTTCCTTCACTTTCTCCATTCCGTAGTGGTCCTTGTTGAGTACTTTTTCTGCATTGTTCAAATTCAGATTGTCCTTTGTGTATTCACCCCAAGGGAGTTCCAGCATGGTTTGTAGATAGGTGTATTCTGTCTGGTAGTCGGGAGAATGGGTGTTCATGTGCGACATCTTGTCTAAGGTGTCGTTGAATACTTTAGCGGTCGCTTCGTTCCACTTTTTCTTTTTGCCTTCTTCGCGCATCTTACCAATTTCATCTCCGTCTTTCTCACCCAGCTGCTCCTGGATGTTCTCCATTTCTTGACGCAGGAAATATTCCCTCTGCTGTTTGTCCAGTTCTTCGCGAGTGCGCATCTGTAAATCAATCTTCAGAGTTACATATTGGTACTCTCGTTGTAGGATGCCAAGCAGCCGATAGGCACGGTCGAACAGGTTCGACTCTTCCAGCAGGGCTATTCGCTCCTTGTTGGGGATATTCAGATTGGCACAAATAAAATTGATAATGAGGGTGCGGTCGGTAATATTGTTCAACGCAAAAGCAGAACCAATGGTTTGTTCGCTGGTGCGCATGAGTTTTATGGCTGTTTCGCGGCAAGCATCTACTACGGCCATGTATTCACGATTGCCTCGTTCTGGCACTGCCTCTGGATAGTTCTCCACACGCCCTACGTTGTAGTTACCGTCCCAACTAATCTCAATCAGACGAATGCGGTTATATCCCTGTACAAGAGCCGTTCGGCTACCGTCGGGAAGCTTGATTATTTTTTGGACTTTGCCAATAGTACCTGTGTGGTAAAGCTGGTCGTAGTCAGGGTCATCTACAGAGTCATCTACTTGCGTGAAAACACCAATCACCCCGTCCTTCTTTTGTGCATCTTTCAGCAACTTGAGGGACGAGTCTCTGCCAATAGAAACGGGTATCAAAGTTTCTGGAAATAGCATGATGCCCCTGAGTGGCAATATGGGTATATAATTGTCGGGGGTTATTTCTTGCTCGATATTTCCCTTGATAGGGTTGTCAATACTTGTGATGAAGCTGATTTTGCCTTCTACATGACCCTCGTCAACAATCTCGTCAAAATTGAAATCCATCTTGAAATTCTTTCCTGAATGAGTTAAATAATATATACAATGTCAAAAAACGTGGCAAAGTTACGAAAAATCTTTCACATGACCATGAGTTTACATATTATTTAATAGGTGAATGTCATCTTTAACATCTTTTCAAGTATATCATCATTAGTTAGCAAAAATGCCTATTTCTGCAACCTATTGTAAGAGAATGTATGCTATTTTCTTACATTTTGCAATTATTTCTTTTGTTTTTTGTTTTGTTTTAAAAATAAATCGTACCTTTGCACCACATTCAAACAATCAACGTATTTGCAACAGAAAGATACAAAATAAGCTGGCAATATGAGCAAATTAATAAAGGTCGCGGGGTATCGTCAACTTCTCGACCCTATACAGACAGAATTGGGCATCAAACAAATCAAGGACTTTTTTCAGGCGAACTTATCAACCGCCCTTAGGTTGCGTCGTGTCACAGCCCCCTTGTTTGTGATGCGAGGTCTTGGCATTAATGACGACCTGAATGGAGTGGAGCGCCCAGTGTCGTTCCCCATTATGGACATGGGCGACCAGGTGGCCGAAGTGGTTCATTCTCTTGCCAAATGGAAGCGTATGATGCTTGGAGAATACGGCATTCAGGCTGGTTATGGACTTTATACAGACATGAATGCCATCCGAGGTGATGAGGAATTGGACAATACTCATTCGCTTTATGTGGATCAATGGGACTGGGAGCGGACTATCAGAAAAGAAGACCGCAACCTTGCGTTTCTGAAGCGTATCGTACGTGACATTTACGCAGCCATTCTGCGGACGGAATATTTGGTTTGTGAATCTTATCCTCAAATTAAGCCTTTCCTTCCAGAGGACATTCATTTCATCCATTCAGAAGAACTTTTGCAAATGTACCCAGACCTCACTCCTAAGCAGCGTGAGGATGCCATCAGCAAAAAGTATGGGGCAGTGTTCATCATGGGCATTGGCGGAAAACTATCCAATGGCGAAAAGCACGATGGGCGCGCTCCTGACTATGACGACTGGAGTACCCCCAATGAGGATGGTTACAAAGGGTTGAATGGCGACATTCTTATATGGTATCCTGTTCTTGGCCGTAGTATTGAACTCAGTTCGATGGGTATCCGCGTGGATAAAGAATCCTTGATTCGTCAACTGGAATTAGAGAACAAACAAGAGCGTCTTAACTTGTTTTTTCATAAAAAGTTGATGAGCGATGAAATGCCTCTTTCAGTAGGTGGTGGAATTGGTCAAAGCCGTTTGTGCATGGTACTTCTTCACAAAGCTCATGTAGGCGAAATTCAAGCATCCATCTGGCCAGAAGAAATGCGCAAAGAATGTGCTTCGGCAGGTATGCCTCTCATTTAATTTTTTTTCATTTGTTTTTTTGTTTGGGCTATTCTGCAACATTTTGTTGCAGAATAGCTCTTTTTTATGAAAGGTGTAAAATGAATGCATCCCTTCGGTACATTTGCTACACCCGCCTGAAAAAATTGCGGCAAGCGGCTATTTTTTCTTTCTTCATAAAAAACAGTCCCAAAAACTTGGGGATGTACTATTTTTGTCGTACTTTTGCAACGAAATAGATATTGACAAACAAACTTAAGACGTTACCTTTTATGACCCCAAAAGAAGAAATAGAACGACTCAGAAAAGAACTGGAACTACATAATTATAATTATTATGTATTGAATCAGCCTACCATCTCGGATTACGAGTTTGACCAAATGATGCATAGGCTGGAAGACTTGGAAATGTCCTATCCCCAATATGCCGATGCCAATTCACCCACTCAGCGTGTGGGGAGTGACTTAAACCAGTCGTTCCACGCAGTGGCTCACAAGTACCCGATGCTTTCTTTGGCTAATACTTATAACGAGCAGGATGTCAGAGATTTCTACAATCGTGTTAAAGAAGGGCTTGAAGGAGAAGATTTTGAAATTTGCGCAGAAATGAAGTATGACGGACTGAGCATCTCGCTGACGTATGTTGATGGAGAATTGACGCAGGCAGTCACACGAGGAGATGGGGTGAAGGGGGATGATGTGACCAACAACGTAAGGACTATCCGTTCGATTCCTCTGAAGCTGATAGAAGGTAGTGGTTATCCGCATGAATTTGAAATACGCGGTGAAATTCTGATGCCTTGGACTTCTTTTGAGAAGCTGAACGAGGAGCGTGCTTTACGTGAAGAGCCTCTTTTTGCCAATCCAAGGAATGCTGCGAGCGGCACCTTGAAATCACAAAGTTCAAAAGTTGTGGCTCAGCGAGGGCTTGATGCATACTTATATTATTTATTAGGTGATGAAATTCCAACCGACAGTTTTCATTACGAGAACCTTCAGAAAGCGGCTGGATGGGGGTTTAAGATTTCGCAAGGCATGAAGAAATGCCATACGGTGGACGAGGTGCTCGATTATATTAACTACTGGGATGTAGAACGCAAAAATCTGCCTGTAGCTACTGACGGCATTGTGCTGAAGGTCAATTCGCTGCGCCAACAACGGCATCTTGGATACACGGCCAAAAGTCCTCGTTGGGCCATTGCCTATAAATTCAAAGCAGAAAGGGCATGCACGAGACTGAATGAAGTAACATATCAGGTGGGTAGGACAGGAGCTGTTACTCCTGTGGCTAATATGGATCCAGTACAATTGGCTGGTACGATTGTGAAACGTGCTTCGTTACACAACGCTGATGTGATGGAAGAACTGGACTTACATATTGGCGATATGGTGTATGTGGAGAAGGGAGGTGAGATAATACCCAAAGTGGTGGGGGTGGACAAAGAACAAAGGAAGCCTGGCTTGCAAAAGGTGCAATTCATTAAAATCTGTCCTGAATGTGGTGCTGAATTGGTACGCTTCGAAGGAGAAGCAGCTTATTATTGCCCTAACGATAGTGCTTGTCCTCCTCAAATTAAAGGAAGAATAGAACATTTCATCTCTCGCAAAGCGATGAACATTGACAGCCTGGGTCCAGAAACCGTGGATGATTACTACAAGAGAGGGCTGATTCATGACATTTCAGACCTCTACACATTGACGGTAGCACAGATTTGTGGTTACAACAAAAATCGTGTGAAATCGGCTCAAAAAGTAGTAGATGCTGTGAATGCTACTAAGCGTGTTCCTTTTGAAAGAGTTGTGTTTGCCATAGGCATTCGCTTTGTGGGTGAAACTACAGCTAAATTGATAGCCCGTCACTTCAAAACAATGGAAGCTTTAAGGACGGCTACTGTAGGGGAACTGATGGAGGTGGATGGTGTGGGTGCTGTCATAGCCGACTCTGTGGTCAAGTATTTCCACGACTCAAAAAATGCAGAGATAGTGGACAAACTGGCAGCATACGGCTTGCAGATGCAGCTGTCCGACGATTTGTTGTCTGGGCACACAGATAAACTTGCAGGAAAGAGCATTGTTATCTCGGGCGTATTTACAAAACATTCGCGTGATGAATATAAAGCAATGATTGAGCAGAACGGTGGAAAGAATGTCGGCAGCATCTCGAAGCAGACATCTTTTGTTCTGGCTGGCGACAACATGGGGCCTTCTAAATTAGAAACAGCACAGAGACTTGGTGTGCCGCTTATGTCGGAAGAAGAATTTCTGAGCATGTTGGAGTGAAAGGGCGATTTTGTTCATGATTTGTGTTTTTATGCCAATTCATTGGGCGAAATTAGACCCAAGCCGTCAATTTGTTCACTGTAAAGTCGTTTTTTGTTCTGAAATTTTCATAAATCAAAATAAATCAGTACCTTTGCAGCCGATTTAGAAATTAAGGTAAAAAAGTTTTTACATTTTATATGGCTAACAAAGTAAAGGAACCTCATTACATATTTGAATCAAGTTGGGAGGTTTGCAATAAAGTTGGTGGAATTTATACTGTATTGTCCACACGTGCGAAGACGCTTCAGGATAAATTGACGGATAAAGTGTTTTTCATCGGCCCAGACTTTTGGGAAGGTAAAAAAAATCCCCTTTTCAAAGAAAGTAAGACTTTGCTGGCGAAGTGGAGAAAGAGTGCTTTGCAATATGATGGAGTCTCATTCCGTGTTGGACGGTGGCAAGTGCCTGGTGAACCGATAGCCATATTGGTGGATTTCAAACCTTTTTTTGAACAAAGAAATGATATTTTCGCTTGGGCTTGGGAGAATTTCCAAGTCAATTCTCTCAATTCATACGGTGATTACGACGAAAGCTTGATGTTCTCTTGGGCAGCAGGTAAAGTAGTGGAGAGTTACTATAAGTTCTTTGGTTTAACCCAAGCTGACAATGTGGTTTTTCAAGCTCATGAGTGGCAGACTTGTTTGGCCGCTCTCTATGTCAAGAAATTTCTGCCAGAGGTGGCTACTATTTTTACAACTCATGCTACCACCATTGGGCGTTCTATTGCAGGTAACAATAAACCTCTTTACGATTATCTTTCTGATTACAATGGTGATCAAATGGCATCAGAACTGAATGTAGAAGCAAAACATTCGGTTGAGAAGCAGGCCGCCTGGCATGTGGATTGTTTCACGACAGTGAGCGAAATCACTGGTAAAGAGTGTGCGGAATTACTCGACAAACCTGCCGATGAAATTTTAATGAATGGTTTTGAAAACGATTTTGTTCCTTCTCCCGCAACCAAATTCAATGAAGCGAGAAAAGCTGCAAGAGAAACATTACTGAAGGTGGCCAACACGCTGATGGGAACCAACCTGGATGACGAAACCATCATTGTGAGTACAGGAGGGCGATATGAGTATCAGAACAAAGGCATTAATGTTTATGTGGATGCTTTGAACCGCCTACGTTGGGACAATCGATTAGAAAAGAATGTGTTAGCATTCGTATTGGTGCCCGCCTGGATGAAAGAAGCACGTGAAGACTTGAAATCGGCTTTGTCCAAAAAGAAATATAATCCTCTTGAAGAGGGTGCCATAGGTGATCCCCGCATTACACATGTTTTATATGAACAGGACAATGACAAAGTGCTTGGACAAATGGATTGGCTTGACATACATAATCGTCCCGAAGACAAAGTGAAGATGATTTTTGTACCATGTTATTTGGATGGGGCAGACGGCATATTCAACAAACATTATTACGACTTGCTGATAGGCAACGACTTAACAGTGTTTCCCTCTTACTATGAACCCTGGGGATATACTCCGACAGAATCGGTGGCTTTCCATGTACCTTGCATCACCACCGATCTGGCAGGTTTTGGTTTGTGGGCAAACAGTTTGAAAAAGGCTCCCAGTGAGATTGAAGATGGTGTAAAGACTATTCATCGTTCAGACTATAATTTTGATGAAGTAAGCAATACTATCCGCGACACCATTTTAAAATTCTCTCAGATGGGGGAGAAGGAGATAGGTGTTGCTCGCAAGAATGCAGAGAAAGTGTCTGAAAAGGCTCTATGGAAACACTTTATCAAGTATTACTTCAAAGCATATGATAAAGCGCTCACTCGGCGTGATGAGCGCATGTAAAAGATAATTAATCAACCTAATTTATAAATTATGAGAATTCAAGCAAGCAACGCCAATACTCCAAATTGGCGTGAGATTAGTGTAAGATCGTCCGTTCCTGCAGCATTGGAACCTCTGAACGAGATTGCTCACAACATGTGGTGGTCATGGAACAACGAAGTTGGCCACATCTTTAATGATATGGATCCTAAGTTGTGGCACGATGTCCAGCAGAACCCTGTACTTTTCCTTGGCCGCATGAACTATGAGAAGCTTGAAGAGATTGCTTCAAACAAAGAAATAGTTAACCGAATCAATGCGGTTTATAAAGAGTATCGTGCCTATATGGACGTGAAACCTGACAACAAACGCCCTTCAGTTGCTTATCTCTGCATGGAGTACGGTCTCAGCCACGTGCTGAAGATATACTCTGGTGGTTTGGGCATTTTGGCTGGCGATTATGTGAAGGAAGCTTCAGACTCCAATATCGACTTCTGTGCTGTTGGTTTCCTCTATCGTTATGGCTACTTCACACAGACCCTTTCTATGGAAGGGCAGCAGGTGGCTAACTATGAGGCACAGGTGTTCCCAACTCTGCCTATCGAGCGTGAATTGGATGCCGAAGGCAATCAGATTGTGGTTGATGTTCCTTATAACAACTACACTGTACATGCTTTGGTTTGGCGCGTGAATGTTGGTCGTGTAAAACTTTATCTCCTTGACACTGACAACGAGATGAATTCGGAGTACGACCGTTCTATCACCCACGCACTCTATGGAGGTGACTGGGAGAACCGTCTGAAACAGGAAATCCTTCTTGGTATTGGTGGTGTTCTGCTCCTCAACAAATTGGGAATCCAAAAAGATATCATCCACTGCAACGAGGGTCATGCTGCCCTTGCCAACGTACAGCGTTTGGTTGAATATGTACAGAGTGGTTTGAGTTTCAATGAAGCTCTTGAAGTGGTTCGTACCTCTTCCCTCTATACAGTTCATACACCAGTTCCTGCTGGCCATGACTACTTCGACGAAGCTCTTTTTGGAAAATACATGGGGCAATATCCTGAGAAACTTGGCATCAGTTGGGATGAGTTTATGGGCATGGGGCGTGTAAATCCTGATGACAAAGGCGAACGCTTCTGTATGTCCACTTTCGCTTGTAACACTTGCTCATGGGTGAATGGTGTAAGCTGGTTGCATGGCAAAGTTTCGAAGGATATGTTCAACGGTATCTGGAAGGGGTACTTCCCTGAGGAACTTGACAATGTTGGATATGTCACTAATGGTGTCCACATGCCAACCTGGACTGCTTCAGAGTGGAAATCTGTCTATAGCAAATACTTTGACAAGAAATTCCTCTCAGACCAATCGAATGAAAAGATTTGGGAAGCTATATATAATGTGCCAGATCAGGAAATCTGGAATACACGTCTCGCTCTCAAGTCTAAGCTTATCGACTATATTAAAAAGGCCTTCAAGGAAGACTGGTTGAAGCATCAGGGCGACCCATCACGCATTGTCTCTATCGTTGAGAAAATCAATCCTAATGCTCTGACCATCGGCTTTGCCCGTCGCTTCGCGACTTATAAGCGTGCACATTTGCTTTTCAGTGACCTCGACCGTCTGGCCAAGATTGTGAACAATCCCAACTATCCTGTGCAGTTCCTCTTTGCAGGTAAGGCTCACCCTGCTGATGGTGCAGGTCAGGGTTTAATCAAGAAGATTTACGAAATCAGCCGTCGTCCAGAGTTCTTGGGTAAGATTATTTTCCTTGAGAACTATGACATGAAGTTGGCTCGTCGCCTTGTGACGGGTGTGGACATTTGGATGAATACACCAACCCGTCCTTTGGAAGCTTCTGGTACATCCGGCGAGAAAGCCCTCATGAATGGTGTAGTGAACCTTTCTGTACTTGATGGTTGGTGGCTCGAAGGTTACCGCGAGGGTGCTGGTTGGGCTTTGACCGAAAAGCGTACATTCCAGAACCAAGAACAACAAGACCAGCTGGATGCTGCCACGATCTATTCTCTTCTTGAGAACGACATTCTGCCTCTCTATTATGCTCGCAATTCAAAAGGCTATTCAGAAGGCTGGATTCAGACGGTAAAGAACTCTATTGCGCAAATTGCGCCTCACTACACGATGAAGCGTCAGCTTGATGACTATTTCACCAAGTTCTATTGTCCATTGGCTGAACGTCGTCAGCAACTCTTCGCCGACAATTTCAAGAAGGCAAAAGACATTGCAGCTTGGAAGGAGCTTGTGGCTTCGCGTTGGGACAACATCAAGGTGATCTCTTACGAAAAAGCTGAAGACATGATTAAGGGAGATGTGCTCTCTGGTAAGAAATATCAATTGAAGTATATTATTGACGAACAGGGACTTGATGATGCTATAGGCTTTGAACTTGTCACCATCTTCCGCGATGAGGACGGTCGAGAGCATATCAGTCAGGTTGAGCCACTGAAGGTGACGAAGCGTGAAGGAAACCTTTACACTTTCGAAGGTACTCACGTCATTCCAACAGCTGGTAGCTTCAAGGTTGCATACCGTATGTATCCCAAGAATGCAGACCTTCCACATCGTCAGGACTTCTGCTATGTGAAATGGTTCAACTAATCACCATATTGTTGACATTCTTCACACTTTCCTGCTTGTCAGTTTCTGCCCAAGAGGCAGAACCTTACAAGCGGGGAAGTGTCCTTAAAACCTACCGTACCTGCATGAAAGAAAAGAACTTTGCACGGGCACGGCAGGTTCTTGTTGATGCTATTCAAAAACACCCCGAGGCGGCAACAGATAATCAAATACGCCGACATGTTGTCGAAGCCATCAATGAGCAAATTGGTGAGGAAAATCGTAAGATTTATCTGAATAATCGTCCTGATACAGTTGCTTACTTTAATCGTATCTATGACCTATATGTAGCAGCTCTTGCTTGTGATAGTGTGGAACAGCACAATATTCAGCAAAAACAGTCCATAGGAAAAAAGGCGAAGGTGCAGCAACGCTTTTATTTAGGTCAGACATTACTTCCTTATCGTACCAATTTGCTTGGAGGCGGAAAATTCTTTTACAAGAAAAAAGATTATGCGTCAGCATTCCGTTTTCTGCATCTCTATGTACAAACAAAGGTAAGTCCAATATTTGTCGATTCTAAAGGGGATAGCATTTTGAACGATCCAAATGACCGTACATCAGTAGCTGTACTTGCCGTACTAAGTGCCTATGCATCAGAGAATCCAGCTCAGGTTCTGAATTATCTTCCTGACGCTTTACATGATGACGAACTGCGCCCGCAATTATTAGAAATTGGCAGTAAGACTGCTATTCAGCAAGGCGACACTCTTTTGTATGCACAGCTTTTGCAGCAAGGTTTTGATGCCTATCCTGACACGGAATATTTCTTTATGACACTAGTCCGCTTTTATAATAATACATTGGCTTACGATTGTGCGCTAAAATGTTCTTTGCGCATGACAAATCTTCATCCTCAACGGCGTGATTATTGGTATATGGCAGGAACAGAACAACAACTTCTTCAATTGTACGATGATGCCCTCATTTCTTACCAGAAATGCGTTGAAATACAAGCAGATGATGCCGAAGCATACGCTTCCATTGGTAGCATCTACCTACACCGAGCGCATGTTGCATACACACATTTTGACTTACCTCGTACACATCCAGACTATGTGCGTCAGAAGGCTACCATTACTAAGCAATATCAGCAGGCATGCACAGCTTATGAGCAAGCACGTAAATTCGCAGAAGGAAACACTGCTTTATGGCTTTCAGGTCTTCGTGAAGCCTACTTCAAATTAAATCGGGGTAAGGCTCTGAAGGGATTGGAAAAATATAAATAAAAAAACGAAATGAAGTCTTCTTCAGCTTCTAAATGTAAAAATCATTCATTATATTTTGTCTTGTATGTATTTTTCACTAACTTTGCACGCATCTTCTGATTGATATAAATTTAGCCCCAATTGGGTATATGGCAAAGAATAAAGGAAAAAACAACAAAAACAAAAAATACGCTGAAATACAAAAACAGAAGCTGAATGGAGGTGATTTGTTTGCGGGGTTTGGCCGCTGGGAAACATTCTCTTTTTGTATAGGATTGATGTGTGTGGTCGTTGCGCTATTTATAGCAGTAGCGATGGTATCGTATTTATTTTCAGGCGAAGCGGATTTCAGCTTGTTGGAAGACAAGAGTGACTGGCTTAACGCAGATTTGGAGTATAAAAATGTGTGCGGTTCATGGGGTGCTATCGTGGCATATTGGTTGATGAATGATTTGTTCGGTTTGGCATCGTTCATTATTCCACCTTATCTTGTGATTGTAGGGCTTCGCTTGATGAGGGCTTTTAAGTTTACATTGCTGAGAAAGTTTGTGCTGATGACATTTTTGATGCTTTGGCTGAGTGTTTTCTTGGCAGCTTTTGGTGAATTATTCCCATGGTCTGAAGGCTCGTTCTTGAAACTGGGTGGTAATCATGGCGTTCACGTGGTCAGATTGTTGACGCAAGTGGTGGGTGCACCAGGCTTGTTAGCTGTGTTGGTGCTGACTGCCGTCATCTTTTTGATGTATCTTAGTGCCAAAACGATTGAAGTTATTCGCAATGCGTTAAGATTGAAATTTATGAAAAAAGAACGTTTGGAACATTTCAAAACATTAATGCGACATGGATCGAATGGCAAATGTGACGTTGTGGAAAATACCGAAGATCAAGTAGATGAAAAAGCCATCAACAACATGGATGAATATACGAATGCGATGATAGACCAAGCGGCTGCTGTGGAAAAAGAAATGGAGGATGCTGCAACAAATGTGGTTGATTTTGGTAATATAGAGACTATCAACACTTCACTTTCAGAAAATGATACTGATGAGGTAGAGAGCAATGTGACAGGCGAAGTGTCTGTCCTCGGCTTGGACAACTCTTCTGCGAAAGAGATGCGACAAGGCACATCGACTTCAGGAGGAGATACTGCGAAAATGGAGATAGAGCAGAAGGAAACAGAACAGGGGAGTGGAGAAATAGAACGTGGCGACATCACTACACCTTATGATCCCAAACTGGATTTGGAACATTATAAGTATCCGACGTTAGATTTATTGAAAAAGACAGAAGACCAAGGTCCGATGATTGACATGATTGAGCAGAATGCGAACAAGAATCGCATTATTGAAGTGCTTAGGACATTTGGCGTAGAGATAAAGAACATTAAAGCGACTATTGGCCCGACCATCACACTTTATGAAATTGTCCCAGCTGAAGGTACACGCATTAGCAAGATTAGGAATTTGGAAGACGATATTGCTTTGTCTTTGGCCGCGAAGGGTATTCGTATCATTGCCCCCATTCCAGGTAAGGGTACTATTGGTATAGAAGTGCCAAACAAGAAGGCTTGCATAGTGTCGATGGAAAGTGTCATCAACAGTCGAGTGTATCAAGAAAGCAAGATGGAACTTCCATGCGCAGTAGGTAAAACCATTAGCAACGAAGTGTTCATGTTTGATTTGACCAAAGCACCTCATTTGCTTGTTGCTGGTGCAACAGGCCAAGGTAAGTCTGTAGGTCTGAATGCTATAGTCACGTCCTTACTCTATAAAAAGCACCCATCAGAGTTGAAAATTGTGATGGTTGACCCCAAGAAAGTCGAGTTCAGTATTTACAGTCCCATAGAAAATCATTTTTTGGCTCGCATGGAGGATGAGGAAGATTGCATCATTACAGATGTACAGAAGGTGGTGAAGACGCTAAATTCGCTTTGTGTGTTGATGGACACAAGATATGATATGTTAAAGCGTGCGCATGCACGTAATATTAAGGAATATAATGAGATGTTCAAAAATCGTCGATTGAACCCTGAACATGGACATGAGTTCATGCCATATATCGTTGTGATTGTCGATGAGTTTGGCGACCTCATCATGACAGCAGGCAAGGAGGTGGAATTGCCGATTTGCCGTATAGCACAATTGGCACGTGCCGTAGGTATTCACATGATTATTGCCACGCAGCGCCCGCAGGCAAGCATCATCAGTGGTGCTATTAAGGCAAACTTCCCAACCAGAATAGCGTTCAAGGTGAGTTCCATGATGGACTCTCGTGTGATTCTGGACCGTTCGGGTGCTAACCAATTGATAGGTAAGGGCGACATGCTCTACATGGGTGGCGGAGAGCCAGTGCGTGTGCAGTGTGCTTTTGTCGATACACCAGAGGTAAATGACATTTGTCATTTCATTTCCATACAGCAATCCTTCCTCCATCCGATGTTTCTGCCTGAAGTGGTTGACCCAGATAGTGACAGTGGTGGCGGAATGGGTACGGTGGACAAAGGGCATCTTGACCCGATGTTTGCTGACGTGGCAAAATTTGTAGTCAATAACCAGAGTGGCTCAACTTCAATGATACAGCGAAACTATTCAATTGGCTACAACCGTGCTGGTAAAATTATGGATCAGTTGGAAAAGATGGGTGTGGTTGGTCCACAAGTAGGCAGTAAACCTCGTGAGGTTCTTATTAAAGACCCCATTACGTTGGATAGTCTGTTGAATACATTATAAAATGAGAGATTTGTTTTCACATAAATAATATTAAATATGATGAAGAAAATGACGTTAGTTGTGTTGAGTCTGCTGTTGACAGCAATGACATGGGCACAAAACGCTACAAAGATTTTGGATCAGACAGCAGCTAAACTGAAAGCAGCAGGTGATGTGAAGATTGGCTTTACGCTGGAAGTGGAAGGTGGTTCTTCTACCGGATACATAAAACTACAAGGGCAAAAGTTTGTGCTGAACATGGGGGGGAGTATTATCTGGTTTGACAGTAAGACGATGTGGACTTATTTGAAGAATAATGATGAAGTGAATGTGACAGAACCTTCCGCAGCAGAGGTGGCAAAGATGAATCCGTATGCATTTCTTTCATTTTATAAAAATGGTTATGCTGCCAAGATGGGTGGCGGCACATCCAAGGCCTACGAGGTGGTGCTGACAGGCAACGCTAACAGTCCCTTTAAGGAGGTCATTGTACGAATCAATAAATCGTCATATATTCCTACTAGCATTAGGATGACTTCTGCAAAAGGTGCTCAGACGTATATTCGTTGTAACTCTTTCCTGAAAAACCAGAAATACAAATCTTCAACATTTCAGTTTAATCAGAAGAATTATCCCAACGCAGAACTCATAGACTTAAGATAATGGAACTGTCTAAGGCTTGGCTTTTGTACCAAATCGTTGCGCATCATCAGCGCTTACAAGCAAGGCGCCACGTGATGTTTGAACGAAACAGGGCAATGAAGATTTTGGGTTATATCTTCGTTGCTTTTTGGGCTGTTTATCTCATTTTGCTTGGTGTGTCAGCATACGGTCTTTTTAGCGACAGAGCTTTGGAGGCGTTTGATTGGATTGACGGAGGCATGATTTGGTTTCTTATTCTTGACTTTTTTTCGCGTTTTGCTATGCAGGAAACTCCTGCACAAAATATCAAGCAATATAAGCTCCAGAACATCCCTACAGTTTTTTTGCTTCATACGTTTCTGTTGCGCATGGGACTCCAACCCTATAATTTCTTTTGGGCCTTTTTCTTTGTTCCTTTTGGTCTGATGGCTATTCCTCAATTCTATGGATTTTGGGGATTGGTGGGTTACATTGGGGGATGGTGGCTTGTCTTTGTTTGGAACAGCTATTGGTACCTTTTGTGGCGAACCTTGCTGAACCGCAACTATCTCTTTCTTGCTGTTCCCGTAATCATTTATGTTGCTTTGGCATACTTCGGCATTTTTTTTAATGAAGAGAACCAGTGGCTTTTCAATGGGACTATCCGCCTTATGCGCGGCTTCTGTCAATGGCACCCACTCTGTTTGGTCATTTTCTTTGCGATGTCAACACCGCTCTATATCATCAATTATAAACTTCAGAAAGTGGCCATTTATGTTGAGATAGCCAAAACAGAAGAAGTCAAAACATTCAAAACTCACAACATGACTTTCCTCGATGGATTTGGTATTATTGGTGAGTATTTGAAATTGGAACTGAAATCTACCATGCGGAATCTTGTGGTTAGAAAGCAATTCATTTCTGGAGCGCTTTGTATGCTTATGCTGTGTGGTCTCTTTTCTTTTACCGACGTGTATGATGGCATGCCTTTCATGCGTGTATTCATCTGTGTCTATTGTTTCACTTGTTTGGGTGTGATGACCTTGACCACAGTGATGTGTGCAGAAGGTAATTATATAGATGGGTTGATGGTTAGGAAAGAAACTGTGCTTTCTTTGCTGAAAGCCAAGTATTATTTCCAGTGCATTATGTTGCTGGTGCCCTCACTTTTTTCTTTAATGCCAATTATTGAAGGGAAAATCACAGTGTTTACAGCATTAGGGTGTCTCCTTTTTGCATCGGGAGCAGTGTTTCCATTCCTCTTTCAGTTAGCGGTGTACAATGATGTGACTATCCATCTGAATGAAAAATTAACAAAGTCTGGACGCGACACGAAGGTGCAAATGCTGATGTCGGGAGCTGCCTTGTTCTTGCCCATGTTGTTGATGTACACGTTAGTGGAATGCTTTAATGAAGACGTAGCTGCTATAGCGATGATAACAATTGGGCTAATAGGCACCTTATTGCATCCGCTTTGGCTCAATCATATATACAAAAGGTTCATGAAACGCCGTTACCAAAATATGGACGGCTTCAGGAACTCCAGATAAAGGCGTTATTCATACACAAAAACCTATGAACTTAACAATCGAAAATCTAACCAAGTCTTTTGGACAAAAGCAAGCTCTGAACATTGATCACTACGCCATTCATAGTGGAGAGATTATCGGACTTGTTGGTAACAATGGTGCAGGTAAAACCACACTTTTTCGTATCATCCTTGATTTGCTGAAAGCCGACACAGGGTGTGTCACCATTGATGGAATATTGGATGGACAACCCGTCTCATGCGATACAGCTAAGAGCGAAGAGTGGAAAGCTTACACAGGGGCTTTTGTTGATGCAAGTTTCTTGATTGAATACCTCACTCCTGAAGAGTACTTCCGTTTCATCGCCAAAATTTCTGGTATTTCTGATGCCGTGATGGAAGAGCGTCTGCTTCAGTTCAACAGTTTCATGAATGGTGAGATATTGGGGCAGAAGACGTTGATACGCAATCTCTCCATGGGCAACAAGCAGAAAGTGGGCATCATCGGTGCCATGCTGCACTATCCCAAATTGCTGATACTTGATGAACCTTTCAATTTTCTCGACCCCACCTCACAGTTGGCGATGAAGTATCTGCTGGAAACCTACAGCAAGGAACACAAGGCCACCATCATCGTCTCCTCCCACAACCTCACCCACACGCTCGACATCTGTTCGCGTATCACCCTGCTCGAACATGGCGTCATCCTCAAGGACTATGACCGCGACTACGCTTTGTTGACCTCTGAAATAGAAGAGTACTTTCGTGGGCAGCAAAGCGGAAAGATTTGAGATTGTTTCTCCTCGTTGAGGAAAGGTAGTGTTTTATAGTGTACTCATTCTTCTTGATTTTTCTGCTGTTTCTCAAAGAAAAAGTTGTAAAATTATTTGGAAGCGAATAATAAATTGTAGATTTGCAAAATAATCGTTTAAGAGCTTAAATTTAGTCGCAAAATGGCTTCATGGAAAAAAGAAGATTTGCCAAGAAAAAATGGTGAGATTGTTTCAATGCGAGTTCCTGAAATAATATCTGCAAGTAGGAGTACTGATATTCCTGCTTTTTATGCTGATTGGTTCTTTCATAGATTGAAGGAGGGCTATTCTGCGTGGACAAATCCGTTTATGTCGTCACAGATGTTAATTAAAAGATGCTTGAACTCGTAAAACCAATAACACAAATGAATATAGAACAATATATTTTCCCTATCTATAGTGGAAAAACTATAATAGGCCAAGGCTTTGTTGCTGATGGTTATTTTATAACAGCAGCACATGTGGTGAAAGATTTTCCTGCATGTTTTGTAAATATAAATGGGGGAAAATTTGAACTTACTAAGGAGAATCCTATTTATATAGGAGAAGGAGATATTTATCATGATGCAAACATGGTAGATGTTGCCATCTATTCTTGTAGAGATATTGATTCTCCATTTTTTTTCTCTGAGTGCTCCCCTCAAATAGGTGAAGAACTCAATAGTTATTGTATACATGAGGCAACATGTTTCGGCGCACCTAATCCTTCATGTGAATTAAGAATAATGCCTACTACATCCAACGGAGAAGAAGGAAACTATTTTTATTGCAATTGCGGACAATATGCCGGGTGTAGTGGCAGTCCATTACTTAAAGGCAATGAGCTTGTAGGTGTTATGCATGGTGGAAATGGTAACGGATGGTGTGTGTGTCTAAAAGGTGAAATAATAAAAAAAATCATTTTCAAAATAGAACAAGAAACACTTACGACTGAAGTGACTGATGAAGACTTGAAGAATGCATGGGTGGATGAAGATGGAGTAATGTATAGCATGGACAAGAAGCGTTTACTTAAAATGCCTCATAGCAAAAAAGAATATAGTATTAATAGGAAGACAAGAGTCATTTGTGATGCTGCTTTTGCAAATGCTGTTCGATTAAAATCAATCAATATTCCAGATTGTGTAATAGTCATCGGTAGGGCTGCTTTTCGTAATTGTTTGAGTTTATGTTCAATAGTAATACCCAACAATGTAAAAGAGATATGTGATGAGGCTTTTGAAAATTGTAAGAACTTAACATCAGTAAAGGTTCCTAATGGTTTAAAAACTATCGGTCATGCATCCTTTCGGGAATGCTATAATTTGACCACTATAAACATTCCTGTAGGTCTGATTTATATAGATGAAGCAGCGTTTTCTGGTTGCAGCGAATTGTCTTCGGCGATTATTCCAAGGGGAATGAAGTTTATCGGTCACTCCACTTTCAAGGGATGTTCTAGTTTGACTTCGATAAGAATTCCTGAAGGCGTGACAGCGATAGGTGAAGATGCTTTCTGTGATTGTTACAGATTAACCTCTGTTGTTATTTCTGAAAGTGTAGAAAATATTGGCGATGGTGCATTTTCAGGCTGCTATAGTCTAAAATCCCTAATTATCTCAAATAATGTTACAAGTATTGAGAGAGGCGCGTTTTCTGGTTGCTCCGGTTTGCAATCCTTGTTCATTCCTAAGAGTGTTGCTTATATTGGAAGAGGTGCATTTTCAGGCTGTTCTGGTTTGGAGTCAATCATTGTTGACGGTAATAATAAATGTTATGATTCACGAGGAGGATGTAATGCAATAATTGAAACGTCAACAAATAGATTAATTTCAGGATGCAAAACAACAGTTATACCAAATAGTGTCAAATGGATAGGAGCTTCAGCTTTTGATGGATGTACAGGTCTGACCTCTATCATCATCCATGATAACATTAGGATTATTGATGAGTGTGCTTTTTATGGCTGTAGTGCCTTGGAGTCCATAAGCATTCCTACTGGTGTTCGCAGTATACATAGGGCTTCTTTTAGTGGTTGTAGTTCCTTGTCTACGATTACTATTCCAGGCATGGTGAACACTATTGGTATGGAAGCATTCTCGCGATGCAGAGGGGTGACTTCTGTTATTTTAATGGAGGGCGTAAGGACAATAGAAGAGAATGCCTTTGAGGGCTGTATACGCTTAAGATCTATTGTTTTTCCAAATAGTCTGGAAGCAATGAAAGACTCCGCCCTAAAAGCTTGCATTGCATTAGAAGAAATTATTATACCCCAAGGAACACTGGAAAAATTTGAAAAGCTTCTTCATAGTTATAAATATATAGAAAGAGATGTAAATTAAGATAATGGATGTTCCCCAAAATAGTAAGTTAATTTTAGTTTTTTAGATAAGCGAAACAGAAGTATGACATACGTTCAACAAAATGAGTTTTATCGTTTAAAATCACAAGAATTATTGTTGGTTTTAGGGCAAGTTCGTGCGTTTATTAAGAAACATAATCTATCAAGAGGAATTATTGCTGAAGAAGCTTTACGTTCATTTTTATCATCGATACTTCCGTCGAAAGTAAAAGTTTGTCAGGGATTTGTGGAGTATAATGGTACGCTTTCACGGCAATGTGACATTATCATATATGATAGTCATAATTATGCTTCACTTTATTCCTTTGGTAATATTGAAATTATACCAAGTCAAGCTGTATATGCAATAATTGAAGTTAAGACAAAGATTGATGCCAAGATTTTTGGTGATGTGTTGTCAATGTTTGAAGAGATAGAAAGAATGAGAGTCCCCAATAAATACCTATTTATTTATAACAATACTTAGTTAATTCTACGTTTAATCGTTTGAGAATCAATGAGTTTTATTAACAAAATATAACTAATAAAATTTGGTCAAGTGCTTGGTTTTCCGTAACTTAGTAGTCCATTACATTACTTTGTTATGAGGAAAATTTCAGAAGCACTCGACCAATATACGGGCATATGCAAGGAGGCCATCGTTGACTCCGCTGCAAAGTTAGGCAAAAGTTTTGAGAAAGTCATCATCGAGATACTACTTTTATACATGGTTGTACCGGGAAAGATAAATTTCACCCAGTTGGGCAGATATGGCAGGCACTGTGAACAGTGCTACCGCCAGAACTTCGGACGCAGGCGCTCGAAGAGCATCAACTGGCTTCGCTTCAACATCTCTCTTGCCCTGCGCTACTTCGGTGGGGTCGGGCGCATGGCTATAGCCATCGATCCGAGCTTCATCAGCAAGGCGGGCAAGAAGACTCCGCATATTGGCCGTTTCTGGTCGGGTTGTGCAGGTGCCGTGAAGCACGGACTGGAGATCATGGGCCTTGGACTCATCGACCTTGATGCCCATAACTGCATGATGCTTCGTGCTCATCAAACTCCAGGCACCTCAGATCTGAAGATGCGTAACAAGTCACTCACTGAACATTACATCGGGGTCGTCAAGCGTTACAGCAAAGAACTGCTGAGGCTGTCGCATCTCATCGTTGCAGACGCTTTCTTCTCGAATAGAACCTTCTACAATGGCATCCGCAAGTACGGCTTCCATCTTATCAGCCGTTTCCGTGACGATGCCCACCTGTGCTACCTCTATGAAGGGGAGAGGACGGGCAAGAGGGGGAGGCCTAGGGTCATTGACGGCAAGATTGACTACAAGCGCCTTGACAAGAGCCGTATGCAACTGCTCTCGATTGAGGGTCTCATGGGCAAGGCCTACACACTGCTGGCTTATTCAAAGTCATTGAAGTGCAAGGTGCGTCTTGTCATATGGCAGATGCCTGACGGTAAGCACAAGCTCTTCTTCTCCACCGACACCACTCTCACGGGTGAGGAAGTGCTGGACTTCTACAGAACCAGGTTTCAGATAGAGTTTTGCTATCGGGACGCCAAGAACTACACAGGCCTTATGGACTCTCAGGCCAGAGACCCTTGGAAACTCGACTTCGCATTCAATGCATCGTTCGCCTCGCTTAACGTCGCTAAGCTGATGATGAAGGAACGCGGAATGGATTATTCCATGTCAAATTTCAAGACGCTCATGGCTGGTACATTTCTAACGAAACGAATTTTTGACGTGTCCCGATACCGACCGAACCAAACTTTAATTAATCACATTTTCAAAGAACTCTTTGGCTGCGCGGCATAGC
>ODAI011547823.1_pt1 | contig 29449 bp, 29 predicted proteins | sample 1539321 | NCBI WGS metagenome assembly ODAI01 (sample SAMN02144231, study PRJEB22623) | gut metagenome | biome: sheep rumen | host: Ovis aries | place: New Zealand
GGTCTCGCCGCAGGCACAGCGCACGACCGCTTCGCCGTAAGACGGATGAATATTTTTCTTCATGTATTATCACTCCTTCGTCGTGTAATGCATTACCATCGGCTATTATACCATGTCGACGAAAAAAAGCAAGAAAAATTTTCGCAGATTTGCAAACTTTTTTGCGCGTTCCGGTCGAAACGAAACAGGATCCGCCCGAAGCGGGCGGATCCGTCGCGCCGTAAACGGCGATCACTGTCCGTAGCGGTTCTGCTGTGCATGCGAGGACGTGTAGCCGTCCTTTTCGAATATGCGGATCCAATCCTTCAGCCGGATCAGAAAATCCTCGTTGTTCATCGTTTTGTCCATCATCGAAACGAGGTTTTCGGTCACATCACCGGTCGCGCCGTTTGCCAGCACGCGGCGCAGCATGCGCACGCCGTCAAGCTCCTTTTGCGTCAGCAGCAGGTCGTCCCTTCTGGTGCCGGACTTATAGACGTCGATCGCGGGGAAGATGCGCTTCTCGGACAGACGGCGGTCCAGATGGATCTCCATATTGCCGGTGCCTTTGAATTCCTCATAGACGATGTCGTCCATCCGGCTGCCGGTTTCGACGAGCGCGGTCGCGATCACAGTCAGCGAGCCGCCGTTTTCGATGTTTCTTGCCGCGCCGAAAAAGCGCTTCGGCTTGTGCAGCGCGCCCGGATCCATACCGCCGGACAGCGTGCGGCCGGTCGGCGGGATGACGAGGTTGTATGCGCGCGTCAGGCGCGTCAGCGAATCCAGCAGGATCACGACGTCCCTGCCGTCTTCAACGAGGCGCATCGCGCGCTCCTGCACCATTTCCGCGATGCGCGTATGGTGCTCGGGCAGTTCGTCAAAGGTCGAAGCCACGACCTCGCCCTTGATGCTTCTGCGCATGTCGGTGACTTCCTCGGGACGTTCGTCGATCAACAGCACAATGAGGTGCGTATCGGGATAATTCTCGGTGATGCCGTTTGCGATCTGCTTTAAGAGCGTCGTTTTGCCCGCCTTCGGCTGCGACACGATCATTGCGCGCTGTCCCTTTCCGATCGGCGCGATCAGGTCGATGAGACGCACGGAAAGATTGTTGACCCTGCCCGGCGTTTCGAGCGTATAGCGCTCGTTCGGGAAGATGGGGACGAGGGATTCGTAATTGACGCGGTTCTGCGCGTTTTCGTCCGGATCCTTGCCGTTGACGCGATCCACGTACAGAAGCGCTTCATATTTGTCGCCTTCGCGGCGCGCGCGGGTGCGGCCTTCGACGAAGTCGCCGTTTTTCAGATTGCAGCGCCGGATCTGCGCATTCGCGACGTATACGTCGTTGGGACCCGCATCATAGTTTTCCACGCGCAAAAAGCCGTAACCTTCCATGATCTCCAGAACGCCGGCGGCGGTGCCGGTTTCGGGAAGCTGCACGGGTTCCTGCGGCTTTTCGACAGGTTTGTCGCCGTCCTGGCGGCGGTGCTCGCCGCGCGGCGTGAACTCGCGCCGTCCCTGCCGGTTTTGCCGGCTGCCGGCATGGTATCCGTTATGCGGACGGAAACTCTTTGCTTCTCCATCGGACTGCTGCTTTTCATGCGCTTCGGCTTCGGAAACGGGTGCGGGATCGGTCTGCTGCGGCGCGGACTCGGGTTGCTGCACCGCGTGTTTCGGCGCTTCGGCAATCGCGCTGCGCGTGGGACGCGGCGACCTGCCGGCTCGCTTTTTCGACTGTTCGACCTGCGTTTCGACCGCTTCGGACCGCTCCGGTTCCGCATGATTCGTTTCGACGTTTTTTGCGGGACGTCCGCGCTTTTTCGGCTGCGGCGCGGGTTCCTGCAGCATCTTGATCAGTTCCGCCTTTTTATACTTGCGATAGGAAGGGATACCGTGCTGCTTTGCAAGATCGTACAGCTCGGCGATCGTCTTTGTTTCCAGTTCGGATTGAATCACAAAATACCTCCGTAATATGGGTTGAAAAAAGGAAATGTTTGAAAACGTATGGGAAATCCGATTTGACGATACATATTTTATGATGCAGGGCAAGGCGTTGTCAAGCGTTTCGCACAAAATCGCGGGATATCGATCCGATTCGGGGCGTATTCTGCGCTCGCCGCGCATAGAATACGGCAAAAGCAGGAGGTATCATATGGAATACAGGGATACGGATCTTTCTGCCGCTGTGCCGCATACGCTGCTGATCGAGGGACGCAGACGCATGCGCATCACCGGCGTGCTCGACGTGGAACGGTTTTTTGAGGACGAGATGACCGTGCGCACCGAGGCAGGCGTACTGACGGTCTGGGGCGAGAATCTGAAGCTCGGCAAGCTGAATCCGGAGGACGGACAGGTGCTGCTCGAGGGGAATATCGTGTCGATCGAGTATGAACAGCCGGAGCCGGAGCGGAGATCGATCTTCTCACGTAAAAAATGATCGACGTTACGGCACAGCCGTATGAAGCGCTGCTGTTGTTTCACGGCGGTGCGGTTGCGGGGTTTACCTATCTGCTGCTGCGGCTGATCCGTACACGCGCGGATCGGCGGTTTGTGACGCATATCTGCGACGCCGTATTCGTCCTGCTCGGCGGCGCAATCCTTGCAGGGTATCTGTTTGCCGCAAACTTCGGAACGGTACGGGCGTTCCTCTTAATTGCGTTCGGTCTGGGCTTTTCGGCAGTTTACGCGCTGTTTTCTCCTTTGTTTTCCGGAATATCACAGAAATTCCGCAAAAAATAGGTTCCGTTTTGGAAAAAACTCTGCTATACTGTCAGCATGGAAAAAATGCCGAAGCGGAAGATCCGAACGATACGATTCAAAATGATCCACTTTGTCCTCGTACTGATTACGTGCGTGGTCATTTTGCTCGCGGTCCTGATCCCGCAGCGGCTTCGCATCAAATCCGCAAGGGACGAATACAACGAGCGGGTCGAAACGCTGAATCAGACCAAGCGCACCTATATGCAGGAACGGACCAATCTCGAGTACATGCGTACCGACGAGTACAAGGTGCAGCAGGGCATGTCGAAGTACGGCTGGCATTATCCGGCGGATTCGATCATTTCGGATGAAAGCACGGCGGTGAACAGCGAATGAAACCGCAGTTTGCCGTGATCGACGTCGGCAGCAATTCCGTTCGGCTGATGCTCGGTGTCGAAGAGAACGGAAGGGCAAGATCGCTGACGAAAACGCTTTGCTCGACGCGCCTCGCAAGCGGGATCGACCGTACGGGCGAATTGATGGAAGATCGCATCGCTGCGACCGTCGAGGCGATCGATGCATACCGGAACGCAATCGAACCGTATCGGATCCCCGTGCTTTGCTACGCGACCAGCGCCGTGCGGGACGCGAACAACCGCGACGTGTTTTTGAAGCGCGTTCTGGAGCGGACCGGCATCGAGGTGCTGGTGTTGTCCGGAGAGGCGGAGGGAAACTATGCGTTCTCGGCGGTCACCGGCGGGGAAGGAACCGTGTTTGACATCGGCGGCGGAAGCTTTCAGGTCGTCACAAAGGAGAGGTCTTTAAGCGTTCCGTGCGGCTGCGTCCGCGCAAAAGCGATCTGCGACGCGTCGGACCCGAAGATCCTGGAACGCGAACTGTTCGCCTGGATCGACGCAAAGGCGCGAATCCCCGAAGCCGTTTATGAACCGGTGTACGGTGTCGGCGGCACGATCACGTGCATCGGCGCGCTGCTGGCGGGACAAACGCAGTACGACGGCGCACATTTGCAGGAAATCACGCTGCCGCGTCTTCAGAATCTTTTGGTCACGCTCAGCACGATGACGGAAGCGGAACGGCTTGCGCATCCGCTGATGACGCAAAAGCGCGGCGATATCATCCTGCAGGGCTGCACGATCCTGCGCTGGCAAATGCTGCATACGCACACGGATCGCGTGATCCCGTCCGATCGCGACGGCATGGAGGGCATTGCGGAAGCGCTGCTCATCGGAAGCGGAAACGCATCAATCAAACGGAGGAAATGAAATGGAACGCAGGGAACGGTTTTTCAGGATCGCGGCGTATATCCTCGGCGGTATCGGGGCGGCGCTGCTCGTGACGATCCTTGTCTTAAAGATCCTGAAGTTTGATATCATGGTGTGGTCGCTGCCGCTTGTGGCGGTCATCATCCTGTTTCTGATCGCGGACGAACGCGCCCGCAGGCTGAAAGAAAAGCGTCTGAAGGAACAGACGCCGGAAGGCGGCGCGTCCGAAACGCCTTCGGAAGCGAACGAAAACACGCTTCCGAACGAGGCGTTCGAATTTGAACAAACGGACCGGAACGAACCGTGAGCACAGAGAAGTTTTTTCGTCATATCGATCTTTTGCGCTGTCCCGTCTGCGGGACGGCGTTTTCGCAATGCGCGCAGTCGCTGGTTTGCCGGAACGGGCATACGTTCGACGTCTCCCGCAAAGGGTATGTGCATATGCTGCCGAACGCCGGACCGTCAAAATACGATGCGGCGCTCTTTGAAGCACGCCGCCGGATTCTCGAAGGCGGCTTCTATGACGGTGTGATCCGTGTGATCCGGGATGCGATGCCGGTCGATTCTACGGTCGTGCTCGACGCCGGCTGCGGCGACGGCACCTTTACGAAAACGCTCGAAGGCAGCGTGACGGTCGGGCTCGACAATTCGAAAGACGCGATCACGCTCGCCGCACGCGGCGGCAATCCGATCCTTTGGACGGTGGGCGATCTGACGCGGATCCCGCTTCGGGACGGCTCCGTCGACGTCATACTGAACCTGTTCTCGCCCGCGCACTACGGCGAGTTTTCCCGCGTGTTGAAACAGGACGGGCTTCTTCTTAAGCTCGTTCCGCAGACGGGGTATCTCGGCGAGATCCGTGCGATGATCGGACGGGACGCTTACTCCAATGAGGCGGTCGTTTCGCATCTTCGGGAGCATTTCCGCCTGATCGATCGCGTGCGCATGAACGAAACATTTATGCTCAGCGAAACGCAGGCGCGCGATTTCCTTGCCATGACGCCGCTGACGTTCGACGTCGCGCCGGACCGGCTCGACGCGTCGCGGCTTACGCATATCACGATCGACGTCGAGCTTTTGATCGCACAATAAAAAAGAGCCGGAAACCGGCTCAATTCCTTTCGCTAATTCTGGATACAGCGCAATCATCGGGATTGCGTTTTTCTTTTTGCGGAAATCACTCTGCCTAAACACATCGCCATCACCGTAATCGAATTAAAAACGATCACGAAGATTTTGCTATCCTGCGGAACGATTGTCAATACATATGCATAGAGAACGGACAGCACGGTGCCGAGCACGAGATTCGGCACGCGCAGTCCCGGCATATACCGGTTTACCAGTTCCATATCGCCGGCAAGAAAAACGGAGCCGACGAACAGATACGATACCATTTCGCCGATGTGCAGCGTCATGAACAGCCACAATGCCGTTTGCAGATAGACATTGACACTTCCGAAGGCAAAGATCAACGCGCCCGAAACGAGAGCAAATACGGCGTTTGCAATGATGCCTCCATATGCAAGCAGCACATACTGAATCGGCTGCAGCGTGTTCCAGACTGTTTCATCCGGCGCGCCGGGCGTTGAGAAGAACAGATAGGGCTTCACCTGCACGTTCCACCAATCCCGCTTCAGACGGTATTTGCGATACCAAACAGCATGTCCGATTTCGTGCAGCCAGACAACCGCGTAAAGAACCGCATACCCGATCACGAAATACAAAGCGAATTGCATATCCAAGCGCACCGGCACGCAGACCGGCTCAATCTGTTTCGTTCCGTTCCGCGTTTTGCTGCAATTGATGCAGCTGCGCGGTCATTTTTTTGGATTCGGAGACCTGCCCGAGCCACAGGAAGAGCACGGCAAGCACATAGATAAGCAGCACCGCGCCGCCGATCAGAAGCAGCACCGCGGGACGGCTCGAGTCGATCGCGTCGCTCGTGAAAGCGATCAGCATCATCACGCCCTCGATCAGCACCAGCTGGATCGCGTGGCGGACCAGCATCTGCTTTGCGGTGAGCTTTTTGCGCGAGTAGGTCACGACCGTCGGCAGGATGCACAGCCCTGCCATGTACAGCGGACTCAAGAGATCGATATAGCGAATGTGCAGCGACTTGCCCGGCGCGGCGATCGTGCCGATGATTGCCTGCGCGATCAGGATCATCACGGACAGAATGAAAAACAGCTTGACGCGCTTTTCAATAAACTCCTTGAGGCTCATGCTCCGAAATCTCCTTTCAGCGCCCGCTTCAACGCGGGCACATATTTTCTCGTGATGATGACCTGCTCGCCGGAGCGCAGCACCGCCGAAAAGCGGCCGTTCAGAGCAGGCTTGATCGCTTCGACCTTCATCAGGTTCAGAAGCATCGACTTCGAGACGCGCAGGAAGTATTTCTCTTGCAGCATCGACTCGAATTCGTAGATCTTCTGCTTCGTCTCATACACCTTGTCCTTGGTGTACAGAAACACCTTGTTGTCGACCGATTCGATGTAAAAGATATCGGTCACCGGCACCTCGTACTGCCGGTCGTCGAGCGTGCCGGTCAGCTGCCCTCTGCGGGATTTCACGAACGCGACGATCTCGCGCACTTCGTCGCTCAGCGCGTGGCAATAGATTTCCACCCGCTCGGGTTCGCCGCGTTCGATTTTGGTCACTTTCGTCTGCACGGTTCAGTAGTCGGTGCGCAGATCGAGCGCGCCGGTTCCTTTCAAATAATAGTCGAACCAGTTCAACACAAGCCCGTTGACGTGCGTCATGAACGCCTTATGATCGATGTTCTCCGAGCCGAGCATGGAGCTGAGGAAGGGGGAGAACAGGGGCAGATCGGTGAAGTCCATGTGTCCGACGCCGAAAAACTCCAGCTTTTTGCCTTCGACGGCATGATCGATGATGCAGTCGTTGACCGGTTCCTCTCTACTATAATCCGGATAGCCGCGCAAATCAAGTACCGGAACGGGATACGGCTCCTCCGTGCAGAAAAATTGGTCATTTTCGACGCCGGTGAATTCGCCGAGCATCGTGCCGTCCAGCACGATCACAGCGCCGACGTCGCTGCGCGTTCTGCCGATGATCTCCGCAGTCGCGCCGCCCATCGAGTGTCCGATGAGCCCGATGCGTGCGGTGTCGGTTTTTTCGAGGACGGAGAGGATCTCCGCGCTCTGTTCGGTATGCCATGCGCCGTTCAGCGCGTTGTCGGCTTTCGCCGCCTCGATCGTGTCAAGCACAAAGTTCATATCGTCCGTACGCAGCTGCATCCAGTCGCGGGTGATCGCAAACACGTCCTCCGCGTTTCTGACGCCGTTCTGTACGTCCACCGCAGTGTTCAGAAATTCGCCGTCGACAAGAACCAGACTGCCGTTTGTGTCCTTCGAGAAGAATGCGTGGTGCGGATGGTCGAGCGCCGCGACCACATAGCCGTTGCTCGCAAGCTCGGCGTAGGTCGAGTAGTTGCTCTGGTAGTAGCCGAACGCGCCGTGCGAGAACACGATCAGCGGGAAGCTGCCGTCCGCGTCGGGATAGTAGAAGTGCACGGGCACTTCGCGATCGGAGCCGTCGGTTTCGAACGCATCGACGCGGCTTTCGTCCGCGAGGATCGCGGAAGCTTCTTTGATCCCGTATGCGCCGGTGGTATTGAGACCGTTGTAGTTTGCAAACAGGAACGCCGGCATGAGCGCGGGGAGGACGAGGAGTACGGACAGGATCGCGCTTGCGATCACCTTGCCCTTTTTGACGTCGCCGGTCGCTTTTTTGCGCTTGATGAGCCATGCGAGTCCCGCGGCCAAAAGCAGGATGCCGAGCAGGATCAGCGTGCCGGTGAAGCGCCATTTGAGATACGTGAACGGCAGCAGCACGACGCCGAGCAGCAGAACGAATTCGATCGCGCGTGCAAACGCACGGTTGCGGAGCCACATCGCTTTTTCGCGCTGCTTTTTGAGCGTCAGCACGAGGAGCGCGGTTTCGATCAGCACGAAGAGGATCACATAGAAGATTGTCATAAAAATACCCGCCTTTTTGTTGATGAGGCGAGTATAGGCGACGGATTCTGTTTTGACAAGCGATCGCGCGGCAAGATGCAGAAATCGGATGCAAGATGCACAAAACTGCTCAGAAGGTGACTTTTTTCACGTTCGCGTCGTGCTCCGCGTCGGGCAGGTTGTGTACGTGCGAGCGGCTGCCGGAAACGTACAGGCAGACATGCTCCGCGCCGTCCCACTGCATCGAAGCGGCGATCCATTGCCCGTCGAGCTCCAGAAGCACGGCACATTTATAAAAGCTGTTCGACGATCCGAGCCACTTTGTCAGCAGTTCAATGCACTGCCGGTTTTCATTGTATGTTCTCGGCGGCGTCATTTCCGCGTGATTGCCGCCCTCGGAAAACAGCAGCAAAACATCCTCACCGGTCGACGCGTTGCGCACGCGATACAGAGTGTCCGCCGCCATCCTGCTCTTGACCGTTTCCCAATCGATCGCGTTTCCTCTTTGCGTGATCGCTCCCTGTGCGGTATACGTCAGGGGGATTTCCGCGTGGAAGTCGACGCGCTTTGCTCCGCGCGAGAAGAGCGTGCGCAGGGTTTCGTCGCCGATCGATCCGTCGCTCATGATGCCGCTTGCCGCCTGATAGGCGACGACGGCGCTTTTCGTGACCGTCTGAAAGCTGCCCGTCGGCTTATAGGTATAAAAACCGAGGTCGAAGAGGCGCATCTGGATGCGCACGATCTCTTCGCCCTTTGCACCCTGACGGATCGGTTCGGTTGCGTCGCCGACACCGACACCGGCAAAGCCGAGCATCGCGCAGGCGATCAGAAGGAGCAGCAGTCGTTTCATAAATCGATTATAACACATGACGCGGCGCTTGAAAAGCGCGGATTTCGGTGGTACAATAGCGCATGGAGGTGATCGGATGCGCTGCAGTTGTCAACGGTGCGGGGCGTATATGGTGCAGGACGAAAAGGGCGTTCAATCGCGCTGTATCTGTCCGGAATGCTTTTATACTTGTTCCGCTTGCGTGTCCGCCGAGGGCGGGCAGCCGCTGGACGTCGAATCGCTGAAGATGCTGGCGCTTTTGCGCGAGGCGCAGGGCGACGGCAGAAGCGAAGACTGGGATGAATAAAACGGTCCGGACGGACTGTTTTATTTTTTTACAGATCGATCGTGAACAGCACGGCAGGGGCGGACAGCGCGAGCTTGTGCAGACGGTCCGGACGCACGGATAAAAACGAATCGTCCGGCACATCCGTTGTGCCGACTTTGCAGGCGCAGGGGCAGTAGAGAAAGATAAACGTGTGCGGCAAAAGATCGCTTTCGCCGGCGGGCAGAACGTGCATCTCGCCGTGCGCGCCCTTGAGCATCAGGTTGAGGTCGCGCCCGACCCCGCGCGAATAGACGTCGTCGTCACCCGAAAAGCAGAGGACCTGTCCGTTTTTCAGATACTGCCACTGCGATCCGTTGCGCTTCAGATAGAATCCGTCGGAAAGCGGTGTCAGATACCGCTTCACGCCGGGCAGCGGCGTAAAGTGCGACTCCGGCGTTTCAACGGTTGCGGAGCTGATGCGAAACTGAAAATTCCGTTCGGCATAGGAACCGGCCGGGGGATAGAGGAACAGTTCGCGCGTCTGACCGCCGGACCATTTTGTCGTATTGCGCGTATTCGGATCGATCACTTTGATTTTCATATGCGTTCTCCCATAAAAACAGGACCGTCGAAGGACAGTCCTGTTATATTTTATTCTCCGTCTCCGGAATCGGAGGGCTTCGGCGTATCCGTATCCGGTGCCTTGGTGGGCTTCGGCGTGTCCTCCTCGGGCGCTTTGGTGGGCTTCGGCGTGTCCTCCTCGGGCGCTTTGGTGGGTTTCGGCGTATCTTCCTCGGGTTCCTTGGTGGGTTTCGGCGTATCCGAGGACTTTGTGGGATCCGGATCGGAGGATTCGCTCGGCTTCGGCGTTGTCTTCGGCGTCGTATCGGGCGATTCGGTCTTATCCGGTTTTTGGGTCGGATCGGGTTCCGGCGTTGCGTCCGGACCGACGATGTAGACCGCCTTGAACGCCTTGTAGGTGGACTGCGCGAGTTCCTTGCGTTCGACGAGCTCACCGTTCAGATAATACTCGACGTAGCTCTGCCAGACGGATCCGTTCTGATTCTTGACGATCTGCTCCTTGTAGCCGGGCTTTTTCGTCTCGTCGACACGGTATTCGACGTCACCGGTCGGCTTCAGCGTCTTGAGCTTCTTGGGCTCCGGAATGCGGATCTCATCGTACTTGCCGTTGCTGTCCTCGCTGATCGGGATGCCCCAGATCTCCATCGTCAGAAGGCCGGCCTTGGTGTAATCGTCGTTATCGACATAGGCGATGATGATGATGTCGGACTTGCTGCTGTTTTCGAACTTGAAGTCGATCAGATTGCCGACGGAGTTGATCGTTGCATCCAGTCCCTTCGGAATGTAGTCGACGGGCATCGAGTGGTTGCGGCGATCGACGATCTTCATGTCCGCCATAACGGCTGCATTGTACAGCGTTGTGGAAAGCTGGCATACGCCGCCGCCGTACTGCTTCTCATGCCCGCCCGCAACGTACGCGTTCGCCGTCTTCCAGCCGTTCGCCTTGTTGCGTATGCCCAGCGTCCCGTTCGCGGAAAAGACCTCGCCGGGATGCAGGACCGTGCCGGTGATCATGCCGGCGCCCTTGCAGACGTTGAACTTGCGGTTTTTGATGCTCTTTGAGAAGTTCGTGGTCATCTTGCCGCGCAGAACGAACTTGTCCTTGACGTTCTCGGATGTGACCTCCGCTGCGGTTTCGATGATCGGCGCTTCGACGGTGTCGCCGTCGTTTGCCGCGAGCATCGCGGTAAACAGCGCTTCTTTGTCGACCGACTTACCGGGGACGTCGTCGGTGAATGCCACGCCGTTCACTTCTTTGTCATAGGCGACGGACGCGTTGACGGGAGCAACGTCGTGCTCCGCCGCAAACGCTTCGATCGCACCCTTCAGGGACGCTTCTTCGAAATGTACGGAAACGGGGAAGTCCCGACCCGCGGTGCGGATCGATTCGACTTCCTGCGAAACGGCTTCAAAGCCGTTGTCCTCGCGCACGATATTGAACGCCTCGTCCACGACCGCGTCGAGGTTATCGGTGACCGGAATGGTTTCGCCGGAGAACGAAACGGTTTCCCCGCCGAAGGACACGTTGACCGCATACGGCTTCGTGTTCTTGTTCAGTTCGGCGCGGACCGCTTCGCGCGCTTCGGAGACGCTCATGCCGCCGACGCTGACGCCGTTGATCGTAACGCCATCCAGCATGGTGGAACGCAGAAGGATCGCGTCAAGCTCTTCGCGGTGCGCGTCGGGCGCAGGCGTGATAAAGCTGATGTTTTCGGAATCTACCGGTACGGGCGTTTCCGTGATCGTTTTGTTGTCGGGATCGAGAATATTGGTGCATGCGACGCCGATCACTGCAAGCAGAGCCAGAAGCAGCGCAAGACCGATTTTCAACTTGTTTGTCATATGTGATGTGAAGTCCTTTTTCATTGATAGTTTTATTGTACACACTTTTTTGAAAAAAACCATCCTTTTTGGAAACCATTTACCAATAAGTTACATTTCTGTTGCATCCGATCGTGCAGGAGGACGGGCGAGCCCGAGCAGAAACGCAAGCCTGCGAACCCACGGCATGCGAAGCCGGGATGCGCGCTCAATCCTTCGATACAGCCGCTTTCGCTGCGAATCCGTCATTTGCGATCTCTCCCTTCCGCGCAGTCGCTGCTGCGGCTATTCTATCAATAAGACGGTTTTATGACGCGTTTCGTTGCACATTACGAGAAAACTGTTTCATAATCGCCGTTTCCGTTGATCCTATGACAGCGGCAGGAATTGTCCGAAAAGCATCAGAGTTGTAACAGACTTGTAAAAATCGGATGAAAGACCGAAAAAATCGGCGGAACGGATCGCAACCCAAGCTTCTCAGACGGAAAAGAATGTGGTATACTGTCAAAAACAAAACGGAACGGAGAACCATTCATGAAAAAACAGACGGGCGCATCGATGTCCCCGATGGATCACGCGCTGAAATACCTCGCCGTGAAGGATCGCACGGTATCCGAAATGCAGACGTATCTGGACGGCAGGGACTTCGGCGAGGCGGATGTGGACGCAACGGTCGAGCGGCTCAAAGAACTCGGGCTGTTGGACGATCGCCGCTATGCGCAGCGGTTTGTCGAGACGCGCCTCAGCTCGAAACCGGTCAGCCGCCGCCATTTGTATGAGCAGTTGAAAGGACACGATCTGCCGGAAGAATACATCCGCGAAGCGATGGAGCTCGCAGACGGTGATACCGAGCGCGAGAATGCGCTCGCCGTTGCACGGAAGTTTGCGCGGCAGTTTCGTGACCTTGAACCGGAAAAGCGGCGTATGCGGGTGCTGAACCGTCTGCAGGCAAGGGGATTCTCCTATGATGTGGCAAGAAGCGCGCTGGAAGCCGCGCTGTCGGAGGAGGACGAATGGAGCGAATCGTAACGGGCGCGCTGGCGAAGGCGTTCGACCGCGTGAAGATCGAAGCGGGCGCATCGTCTCTTGCGATGATGCAAACGGCCGCGCAGGGCATCGCCGATGCGGTGCTTTCGCTGCGAAAAGCGGATGAACCGGTCGCTGCGATCTGCGGCGTCGGAAACAACGGCGGGGACGGCGTCTGCGCGGCGTGGCTGCTGCAGCAGCGGGGCGTTGCGGCGCGGATCGTATTGGTCGGCGACGAATCGAAATGCACGCCCGATACCGCCTTTTATCTGAAAAAAGCACGCGAAGCGGGCATATCCGCAGCAGACGATCTCAAGCTCAACGGGGACGAGATCCTGATCGATGCGCTGTTCGGCGTCGGGCTGACACGTCCGGTCGAGGGCGTGTACCGCATGTGGATCGAACGCATGAACGCGAGCGGAAGACCGATCGTTTCCGCGGACATCCCGTCCGGACTGGACGCGGACAGCGGTGTCGTGCGCGGCGCCGCGGTGCGCGCTGCGGTGACGGTTGCGATGCAGGCGAAAAAGGCCGGCATGCTGTTGGGACAGGGCAGAGCACTGTGCGGAACGGCTTTTGTGCAGCGGCTGCTGCCGGACGATTCCGAGCCGGATATGTTCTTTGACGACGAAGCGGACATCGCGGCGCTGCTGCCGAAACGCCCGTTCGACTCGCACAAAGGCATGAACGGACACGCGCTGCTGTGCGTCGGATCGAAGCAGTATCCCGGAGCGGCACTGCTGTCATCGCGCGCGGCGCTGCGCGGCGGCGCGGGACTGCTCACGGTATGCACACCCGATCCGGTCCGACCGTTCTTTGCGGCGCTTCCGGAAGCGATCACGCTTCCGACCGGCACACAGAACTGGGATGCAGACGCGGCGCAGACCGCGATCCGCGCGATGGAAAGAAAGTCCGCGATCGGGATCGGCTGCGGCGTCGGAGCGGGCGAGATCGCACCGGTCATCGAAGCGGCGCTTTTGTCCGGCGTTCCGACGGTGCTTGACGCCGACGGGCTGAATTGTATGGCAAGGGAGCGCACGCTGATGAAACGGCTGCATCACAACGCCGTCATCACGCCGCATGCGGGCGAAATGGCGCGCTTGCTCGATACGTCGGTGAACGCGGTGCTGTCCGATCCGCTCGGAGCGGTGTCGCAGTTTCCCTGCACGGTTCTGCTGAAAGGCGCGACGACGCTGGTGCACGCGGACGGAAAAACGGCGTTTCTCACCTTCGGAAACCCCGGGCTTTCCAAGGGCGGCAGCGGGGACGTGCTGACCGGACTGATCACTGCAATGCTTGCGCAGGGGCTGAACCCGTTCGATGCGGCGCGCGCCGGCGCATACCTTTTGGGGACCTCGGCGGATCGGGCAATGCGGCTGCTCGGCGAACGAATGCTGCTTGCTTCGGACGTGATCGATATGGTACAATACTGAAATATGGAAAAGAAGATTCACGGCAATATCGCGGGCATCCGCGACACGATCCTTGCGGACATGCAGCAGCTGTACGATGAGACACAGCCGAGCGGCGTGTTTGCTTCTTATACTCTGTTGGAAAAGATGGCGGCGTTCACCGGACGCATCGGACGCGAGATCTCGGTGTACCTTTCGCGAAGCGGTGCGGTTGCGGACGTTTCGGTCGGCGATGCAACGACGGTTTCCATGCCGGACATGCGTCTTGTGCGCAACATCGACCGGCTCGCGGGCGTGCGGTGCATCCACACGCATCCGAACGGCAGCGGATACCTTTCCGACGTCGATCTCGGAACGCTGAACTCGATGCGCCTTGACGCGATGGCGGCGGTCGGCGTGCGCGACGGCCTGCCGACGTCGGTGTATGTCGCATTCGTCGGCGAGATGGAAGGCGAGGAACGCAAGCCGCTGATCTACGGACCGATGCGCGCGGACCGTCTGCCGCAGGATGCGCTTCTGAACGCATTGATCGAGGCGGACAATCGCCTGAAGGCTCCGGCGTACGCGGTCACGGCAGCGGAGCCGGAGCGCGCGGTGCTCGTCGGCATCGACAACGACGACGGCTATGATACGCTCGAAGAACTGAAAGCGCTTGCCGATACGGCGGGCGTCAACGTCGTGCACATCGAGCGGCAGCGCAAGCGCCCGATCGACAACGGCACGTATATCGGGTCCGGCAAAGCGGATGAACTGCGGCTTATCGGCAGCGCGACGGAAGCGGACGTGTTTATCTTCGACGACGAGCTGACCGCGATCCAGATCCGGAATCTCGAAAGCATTTTAGGCGCGCCGGTCATCGACCGCACGATGCTGATCCTCGACATCTTTGCAACCCGCGCGACCACGCGCGAGGGCAAGCTGCAGGTCGAACTGTCACAGCTGAAATACCGTTTGCCGCGGCTGCTCGGCGTCGGCGTTGCGATGTCGCGGCAGGGCGCATCCGGCGTCGGCATGCGCGGTCCCGGCGAGAAAAAACTGGAAATCGACCGTCGCCGAATCCGCAGACGCATCTTCGAGCTCGAACAGGAGCTCAAAGAAGTCGAAAAACAGCGCAGCGTGCGCAGGAACGTGCGCGAAAAGAACGAGACGCCGATCGTTGCGCTGGTCGGATATACGAACGCGGGCAAAAGCACGCTGCTGAATCTGCTGTCCTCGAGCGACGTACTTGCCGAGGATAAGCTGTTTGCGACGCTCGATCCGGTCGTGCGAAGCATCACGCTGCCGAACGGCACGCCGTGTCTGCTGTCCGACACGGTCGGATTCATCAACAAGCTCCCGCACGAACTCGTGCAGGCATTTCGCTCGACGCTCGAAGAGGTGCGGGAAGCGGACCTGATCCTGCATATCGTGGATGCAAGCTGTCCGTATTACGACGTGCAGATGCGCGTGACCGAGCAGGTCCTCGGTTCGCTCGGCGCCGCCGACACGCCCTGCATCGAGGTGTACAACAAGTGCGATCTCGAATCGGCGATTCCGCGTTCGCGCGAGCGCGCCGTTGCGATCAGCGCACGCACGGGAATGGGCGTCGACACGCTGCTGGAACGGATCGAAACGGAACTGAACCGCACACAGCGCAGAGTCGAACTTGTGATCCCGTACGAAAAATACAACGCGATCCGCGTGCTGCACGAGATCGGCACGGTGCTTTCGGAAACGCATGAAGCGGACGGCACGCACGTCGTTGCGATGCTCGAGGAAAGCAAGCTGTACCGGCTCAAAAACATGCTGGAAGACGAGCGATAACCGAATCGTTCACAACCATATTGCAATTCTTTTACGAAACTGCGCGAAACCCGACTTTTCAAGGCGAAGGATCTGTGGTATACTGTATCTGTAGGAGAATGTCATGAAACGACTGATCACACTGCTGTTGTCGGCGGCGATGCTTTGCACCGCGGTGCCGCACGCAGTCGCCGATACGCAAACCGAACAGACATACGAAGCAGATCATGCGGTGATCTACAATCCTTTGCCGTACGTAAAAACCGAAAACGATCTGTTTACGGGCACGATCGAAAAGGACGAACCGGACGCGGAACCCGAAGGAGAAGCGCCGTACCGGTCCGGTATGCATCGCACCGGAAAGGATTTCGCGAAGAAATCGGAAACGCCGGACACGCATGCGTTCTGGGTCTGCACCGATCTGAATACCTATACCTATGACAGACGCACGTTCCGTCTTGCGGCGGAAGGCGAGCACTTTTGCATCTGGACGCTGCCGGACGATACGGTTTCGCTGACGGACGAGCAGATCGAGCGGATGGCGCAGCAGTTCGGGACGGTGATCTATCCGAGCGATACGGACCGCTTCGGACCGTTCCGCGATCTCGGCGGGGACGGAAAGATGCACATCGTCGCATATGCGATGAACAGTCTGTCTGTCTGCGGATTCTTTGATTCCTACGACCTGTATTCCGAAGAGGAGATCGGGATCATCGATCCGGACGATGCGGACAGCTACAATTGCCTGCCGATCATCAACATCAACACGCGTCTTGCCGGGAACGAACAGACGGTTCTGTGCACGCTTGCGCACGAGTTCCAGCACCTGATTCTGAGAAGTGCGGTGCTTGCATCCCCCGCGAACGCGGACCGGCTCGGATCGGAAAAAACCGTCGGACTCTGGCTCAATGAGGGCTTTTCGATGGAAGCGGAGGAGCTGAGCTATCCCGGAGCGGTCGCCGAACAGGGCTACATCGAAGCGTTCGAACGCTCGGACAAGGTACGGTTCGGCATGAGCTATGCGAATTTCGACGCGACGTCGAGCGACGTCGGCGCATACGGACAGTCCTTTCTGTTTGCCGAATACCTGAAAGCGCTGTGCGGCGAAACGGCGTTTGCGGCGTTTCTGAACGGTTGGAGAAACGAGACCGATCCGGACGCGCTGACGGAAGCGCATATGTTTGCGACGCTGCTGACCGACGCGCAGAAGGAAGCGATCATGAATGCGGCGCAGTACACGGAATCGATCGAAACCCGGCTCGGATCCGACGAAGCGGTGCTTGCGTCCAAGCTCGCGCTGACGTTCTGGCTCGCGATCCTGTTGAAGCAGGAGCAGGGGATCTATTCGATCGGCACACAGACGCCGGAGCCGCCGGTCTATGACGGCACGGGACGCAAACTCGAAGGCGGCGGCGCGCTGTATCTCGAGATCAAGGACGGCAGTTTTTCGATTCCGAAGGATGCGGAAGCGGGACTGGTGTACGTTCTGATCAAAAACGGCGGGATCGTCGGCGTTGTTTCGGCGGAGGAGCCGGACGAGGGCTTTTACGTGATCGCGGCGGAGCACGACGGCGAATGGCTTGCGATCCCCGCAGAGCCGTTCGACGGCAGTACCGTGAAAGGCATTCCGATCGCCGCGCCGCAGGACGGCACGATCCGCTCGCAGGATGCGATCGGCGCGATCTTTTACGCGTCGCATACGGAGAACGGTTATCGCTTTGCCTGCGACGATGAAGACGGCGAGTATGCCCTGACAAGGACGGATACGAACAAACAGACGCTGTCGGTCGCACAAAGCGACACGGCGTTCGGATGGATGCACTTTGCGGACGGATCGGACCGTCTGCAGGCGGACGGATACTACGGCCGCGCGATCCTGTACGGAAAGATCAGCGGCGGATTCGGATACTATGCGCCTGCCTACTTTGAAAATACATCGTTTGACAAGGTCCGGCTGCTGCCTGTTTCGATCATGCGCGGCGATACGAACCTGGACGGACAGCGCTCGGCGGCGGATGCGTCGTTGATCCTGCGTATGCTTGTCGAATTATCTTATATGAACGCACCGATGCGCGCCGCGGCGGATACCGACGGCGACGGGGAGATCACGGCGGCGGACGCGTCGAAGATCCTGCGCATCCTTGTACAACTGGAATCGGAGGAAGATTTACATTGAAACGGGTATTCCGAAAACTCATTGCAGCGGCGCTTCTGCTGTGCATGCTTACGGGAACGTTTGCGTGCAATATCGTCGTCACGGAAGACACAGGCAGCGAGATCGAGATCAGCGAGGTCGTATTGAGTAACGGCGAAAGCTATGTCGATGAAGCATACGGTTCGCCGGACTGGATCGAACTGCACAACCGATCCGACCGTGCGATCAACCTGCTCGGCTGGGGCGTCACGGATAACATCAAGAACGGCGAAAAGGCGTGCACGCTGCCGGAGGTCACGATCCCGGCGGGCGGGTATTTGGTGCTGCTCGCGACCAAAATGCACAAAACCGACGCGCTTGCATGGGACGGAAACGAGCCGATCTGCCTCGGCTTTTCGCTGAAATCGTCGGGCGAAACGCTCGTGCTGATCAATCCGAACCTGCAGGTCGAGGAGGAGATCGCGGTCCCGGCGCTGCGTAAGGACGTTTCCTATGCGAGAAAAGCGGACGGCACATTCGGATTCTGCCTCACACCGACGCCGAACGCGGCGAACGATACGCAGATCACCGACACGCTGCCGGATCCGGTCGAAGAAACGTATGAACCCGTCATCGGCATTGAGATCAGCGAAGTCTCTTCGAGAAACACGCTTCTTTCGTGCGGCGGCTGCGAATCGTGCGATTGGGTCGAGCTTCGCAATATGAACGGCGAGGATATCGTGCTGGACGGCTTTACGCTGTGCGATACGCCGGACGATTACGACGATGCGAATCTTTCCGGCACGATCCCGGCACACGGATATCTTCTGGTCTACTGCTGCAAGGAGAACTGTGCGACGCGGGATACGCATGTGTGCGTCAAACTCGGCGTTTCGCGCTACGGCGATCATCTGTATCTGTATGACGATCACGGCAACGAGATCGACTCGCTGGAAGTCCCCTCGATCCCCGAAAAGGATATGACCTATGCGAAACGCGACGACGGCACGTTCGGATACTGCCTGACGGCGACGCCGGGCGCGTATAACGATGCGGAGATCCTGAGCGAGCCGCCGGTGATCGAAACGTCGGAACCGGACGACGGGAATACGGAAGAAGAATTTGTCGATCCGACACTGAACGCCAGACGACCGAGCACGGTCCGCATCAGTGAGGTGCTGTCGAAGAACGCGTACAGCATTATGGATCGCGACGGCGATCGCAGCGATTGGGTCGAGCTGTATAACAACAGCGACAGCGAGGTTTCGCTTTCCGGCTGGTTCCTCTCCGATAATCCGAAGAATCTGAATAAATGGGGCTTCCCGTCGACGGCAACGGTCCCCGCGCACGGATATCTTTTGATCTTCCTTTCGGGAAAAACGAGCGCGGGCGACGAGCTGCATGCCGGCTTCTCGCTGACGGCGGGGGAGACGCTTTTCCTCTATAACGACCGTGACAGGACGCTCGACTGGATCGAGATCCCGGAAGTTCCCGATAACGTATCGATCGGATTGAATGAGAACGACGAAACGGTCTACTATCGTCATCCGACGCCGATGTCTCCGAACGGTCATTCGGAGAAGAATGCGGAGGCGGTCGGTTTTTTTCCGTCTGACGGCGTATACATCTCCGAGGTATGCGCCATCCACGATCGGGGCAGCGAGGAAAAGGACTGGATCGAACTGCATAACGGCGGCGCGGAAACCGCATCGCTCGACGGCTGGTATTTAAGCGATTCGCTGAGCGAACTTCAAAAGTACCGCATCTCTGCACTTTCGATCGAACCGAACGGCTATGCGGTGATCACCACGACGAGCTCCGATTTCGCGCGCAGCGCGGGCGAGGGCAGCTTCGGCATCGGACCGGAGGGCGATACGCTGTACCTTTCCGATGCGAACGGCGAGGTGTGGGACGTATTCGAAACCGGCGTACAGCGCAACGGCATGACGAGCGGCCGTGTCGAAGGCGACGCGGGTATCCGGCGCGTCTTCTTTACGAACGCTACGAAGGGTGCGGCAAATACGGCGGAGCGCTATACGGGATATGCGAGCGAACCGATCTTTTCGGTGACGAATCTGTATCAGACGTCCGCGTTTTCGCTGACGCTTTCGTCGCTCGATCCCAACGCCGAAATCTATTACACCACCGACGGCAGCGAACCGAACACCGGCAGCAAGCGCTATACCGAGCCGATTTCGATCTCCCAGAACGCGGTCATTCGTGCGATCGCGGCGTCCGACGGGCTTTTGAAGAGCGACATCGTGACCTATCACTATCTGTTCGAACAGCCGCATACGGTGCCGGTCGTGTGCCTTGCCATGGATCCGGAGGATTTCAAGACCGTCTACAGCGTGCGTGAACACAAGAAGATCAAGGAACGCAAGGGCTTTGTGTCCTATTACGAAAGCGACGGGCTGATCGGCACGGAGTTTCCTTGCGACGTGAAGGCGAAGGGCAGAGGAACGCTCTCCTATGCGCAGAAGTCGCTGACGTTCGGACTGCGCGCGGCATACGGAATGAAGACGGTCAACTATCCGTTCTTCCCGGATTATCCGTTCACGGAGTTCGGCGCGTTCGCACTGCGCAATGCGGGTCAGGATATCGAACAGGCGCAGGCGCGTATGCGCGACGCATACGTCTCCCGCGCGTGTATCGGACTGAATGTCGACGTGGCGAACTCGCGCTGCTGCGTGCTGTATGTCAACGGCAAGTATTACGGCGTGTATGATTTCAACGAGGAGCTCAACTCCAAATATCTCGCCACGCATTACGGCGTCGATGAGGATTCGGTGAATACGATCATGCGCAACGGTTCCATTGCGATGAAGGGCAAGAATACCGAGTTCAAGTCGATTTTCAAATCGAAGAATCTGTCCTCGGACAGCGCATATCAGGAGTACCTTGAAAAGGTGGACGGAGACGCGTTTATCGATTACGTCATCTGCCGCACGTTCATGCTCGAAACCGATACGTTCAATCAGAAATACTGGCGTACGGAGGACTACAGCATCAAGTGGCGCCCGATCCTGTACGATCTCGACTACTGCTTCATGAGCAAGTACGACCGCGATTTGATGCATCTGTATTTCAAAAAAGAGGGGCAGCCGGCGGCGCACGGCAGTCTGACGTATTTCTGGTTCACCGTATCCCTGCGGACGAATGAGGAATGGAGCCGGAAATTTGTCGAGCGGTATGTCGAGGTCGTGATGACAAAGTTCACCGCGGAGAACCTGCTGAAGCTGTTTGACGAGGTCGTCGCGGAATATGAGCCGGAAATGGAGCGTCATATCGCGCGCTGGGGACGTCCGAAGTCCATGTCCGTATGGAAAAGCGATGTCGCGGCGCTGCGTGCGAAAATCGAAAAACGGCCGACCGTCGTGCTGGAACAGCTGCGCAAGGAAATGAAGCTGTCGAAAGCGGAAATGGATGCATTGATCGCAAAGTATACGCCGTAAACCGGACCGCATCGTGGGAACGCGAACAAACGCGTTCCCTTTTTATATTCTTTCTTGCATCGGCTCGCTTGACATGATATAATACATTGATATTTTGTTGGGAGGATCGGCATGCGCATCTTGGGAATCGATCCGGGCTATGCGATCATGGGCTACGGCGTGGTCGAAAAGAACGGTCAGTCGATCGTACCGATCGATTTCGGCGTGGTCGAAACGGACAAAAATGCGCCGTTTCCCGAACGACTCGAGCGGCTGTATCTCGGTACGCGGCAGCTTTGCGAGCTGTTTAAGCCCGACATGGCGGCGTTCGAGGAGCTGTTCTTTTACCACAACATCACGACGGCGATCTCGGTCGGCTCCGGACGCGGCGTCTCGCTTCTGGCGGTGCAGCAGACCGGCATTCCGATGTATGAGTTCACGCCGATGGAGATCAAGCAGTCGGTGTGCGGCAACGGACATGCGGATAAGAAGCAGGTCCAGCAGATGATCCGCGTGCTGCTCGGGCTGAAAACCGAGCCGAAGCCGGACGATGCGGCGGACGCGCTCGCGGCGGCGCTGTGCCTCGCGTTTCATGCGGGACCGGCACAGGAAGAATACCGGATCCGGTAGGAGGACTTATGTACGCATATATCAAGGGAATTGTGGATGAAACGAGCGCCGATCGCGCGATCGTCGAAGCGGGCGGCGTCGGCTACGAACTGTTCTGCAGCACGATCACGCTGAAAACCCTGATCCTCGGCGAGGAAGCAAAGCTCTATACGCATCTGCATCTTGCAGAGGGCGTGCAGGCGCTGTACGGCTTCCACGATCCGGAGGAGCGTGATATGTTCCGAAAGCTTTTGAACGTTTCACGCGTCGGACCGAAGCTTGCGATTTCCGTGCTTTCGACGATGACGCCGGACGACGTGCGCGCCGCGATCGTGACCGATAATCCGGCGGCGTTCGACCGTGTGGTCGGTATGGGACGCAAGACGGCACAGCGTGTGATCCTGGAACTGCAGGAATCGATCCGTTCCGAATCCGTCGGCATGGCGCCGGTGAAGAAGGACGAAACGAAACCGTCGCTGCCGGGTATGCAGACCGAAGCGGTTGCCGCTCTGACCTCGCTCGGTTATGACGGACTGACCGCCTCGCGCGCGGTTGCCAAGATCAAGGATGCAAACAGCGTTGAGGAACTCATCACAAAAGCTTTGCGGAGCATGGTAAAGGGGTAATACATGCAGGACGATCGACTGATCTCATCCTCGCTGCAGGAGGAAGACGCAAAAAACGAATACAGCATCCGACCGCACTTCCTATCCGAGTACATCGGACAGGAGAGCGTGAAGGAGCATATGCAGATCTATATTGAAGCGGCGAAGGCGCGCGGCGAATCGCTCGACCATGCGCTGCTGTACGGACCGCCGGGTCTCGGCAAGACGACGCTTGCGGGCATCATCGCCAATGAGATGGGCGTAAGCTTACGCGTCACAAGCGGTCCGGCGATCACCCATGCGGGCGATCTTGCAGCGCTTCTCACAAACCTCGGACCGGGCGACGTGCTGTTCATCGACGAGATCCATCGGCTGAACCCGAATGTTGAGGAAGTACTGTATCCCGCGATGGAGGACTTTGCGATCGATATCATCATCGGCAAAGGCCCCGGCGCGCGGAGCGTTCGCATAGCCCTGCCGCGGTTTACGCTGATCGGCGCAACGACGCGGCTCGGCATGCTGTCCTCTCCGCTGCGGGACCGTTTCGGCATCAAGGAGCAGCTTGAACTGTACACGCCGGAAAGCCTAAAGGAGATCGTCGTGCGAAGCGCGGATATTCTGCGCATCGAGATCGACGAGGAAGGCGCTCTGGAAATCGCTTCCCGATCACGCGGAACGCCGCGTATCGCAAACCGTCTTCTGCGGCGCGTGCGCGACTATTCGCAGGTGCGCGGCGAAGGCGTGATCGACCTCAAAACGGCGCAGGGCGCGCTTTCGATGCTGAAGATCGACGAGCTGGGGCTGGACGCGGTCGACCGCAAAATGCTGACGGCTATGATCGAGATCTTCAAGGGCGGTCCCGTCGGGCTCGACACGATCGCCGCTTACACGGGCGAGGATGCGGGGACCGTCGAGGACGTGTACGAACCGTATCTCTTAAAGCTCGGATTCATTGCGCGCACCACGCGCGGCAGAGTGGTATTGCCGGATGCATACCGGCACTTGGATTATCCCGTCCCGACGACGGTGCAGCAGGGAAGCTTGGAGGTTTAAGATGTTTGGCAAAAAGAAGCGCATGATCGAACAGCAGCGCCTTTTGATCGCGGAACTGGAGCAGAAGATCACGGGGCTGACGGCGGAAAACACGTCGTATGCGGAACGCATCGCGGATGTGGAACGCAGGGAAAGCGGCATCGGACGTGCGATCAGCGAAGCGACCGCCGCAGCGGACAAGCTGGTCGACGATGCGCAGAAAAAAGCGGTCGCCATGCTGGAACAGGCGCAGATCGATACCGATGCGGCAAAGCGCGACGCCGAGAATCTGGTCGATGACGCATACCGCAACGCACGGGACATCGTCAAGGAAGCGGAGACCGAGGGCGAGCGCAAGCTCGGCGAGGTGCAGGAGCGCATCGATACCTATGCGGCGCTGCTTCGGACTTACGACCGTCTGGTTCAGGAACAGATCCAGATCGCGCAGGACAATGCGAAGCGGTTTGCAGAACTTTCGCGCGCGCTGCACGAAGCCGTGCCGCAGATCCTGTCCGCGGAGGGGCAGCTGCAGGAACCGGAAAAACCGGAGGCGATCGAAGCGGAACCCGAAAAGCCGCAGGAACCCGTCACTGATGAGCGGCTTTGGACCGTCGATGAGATCGCGCAAAAGTCCGACGAGGGCGAGTCGCACGTCGACGCGATCATCGATGAGATCCTGACAGCGTCGGAGGAAGCGGAATGAAGCTGACGCTTTTGGGCGTATACGGTCCGTTTCCCGCCGCAGGCGGCGGATGTTCGTCGTACCTGATCGAGGACGGCGATACGCACATCCTGCTCGATTGCGGAAGCGGCGCGCTGTCGCGGCTGCTCGAACACATCCCGCTGACGAAGCTTGATGCAGTCGTGCTTTCGCATATGCATGCGGACCACGCGGGGGAGATCGATCTGATCCGCTATGCGCTCGAATTCGGACAGGGCAGCGTACCGATGCAGGTATACTCGCCGCAGATCGATACGCTCAGGCGCGCGGTATTCGAACCGATCGAAACGCACGACGGCATGACGGCGCGGATCGGCTCGCTCACACTGCGGTTTACGGCGGTCCGGCATGCCGTGCCGACGATGGGCGTCCGCGTGACGGACCGGAACGGACACGCGCTGTTCTACACCGGCGATACCGGGTATTTCGACGGGTTGACCGACGCGGCAAGAGACGCCGATCTGCTGCTTGCGGACGCGTGCCTTGCGGATGCGTCGAACCCGAACGCATTGAAGAACCATATGACCGGCGAACAGGTCGTTTCGCTCGGCAAAGCGGCAAACTGCGGACGCGTGCTGCTCACGCATCGGTTCGGCGCACAGCCGGTGTATCCGGTCGGCGGAAGCGCCTTTGCCGAAGAAGGCAAAAGCTATGAGATTTGAAATGATGCGGACGACGCTTCATGATACAGTACTTTAACGAAAGGAATATACAACTATGGCAAAAAAGACAATCGAAGACGTCAACGTAGAAGGCAAGAAAGTGCTTGTGCGCGTGGACTTTAACGTACCGCTCGCGGAGGACGGAACCGTTTCGGACGATAAGCGCATCGTTGCGGCACTGCCGACGATCAAGTATCTTCTGGAGCACAAGGCGAAGGTTATCCTTTGCTCGCATCTCGGCAGACCCAAGGGAGAGGTCAACCCGAAGTATTCGCTGGAGCCGGTCGGTCAGCGCCTTGCAGAGCTGCTGCCCGATACGCGCGTCTGGTTTGCAACCGACACGATCGGCGAAAGCGCAAAATCGGCGATCGAAGACATGAAGGAAGGCGAGATCGTCCTTCTGGAGAACACCCGCTTCTATAAGGGAGAAGAAAAGAACGACCCGGAATTCGCAAAGGCACTCGCTTCGCTGGCGGACATCTTTGTATCCGACGCGTTCGGCACCGTGCATCGCGCACATGCGTCCACGGCAGGCGTTGCGGATTACATTCCGGCAGTTGCGGGATACCTGATCGGCAAAGAGCTCAGCGTCATGGGCGAAGCGCTCGAAAACCCGGTGCGCCCGTTTGTGGCGATCCTCGGCGGCGCAAAGGTCGCGGACAAGATCGGCGTCATCAAGAACCTGCTCGCAAAGTGCGATAGCCTGATCATCGGCGGCGGCATGGCGTACACGTTCTTCAAGGCGATGGGTTATGAGATCGGCACCTCGCTGCTCGACGAAAACAGCATCGACCTCGCAAAGGATCTGATGGCGGAAGCCAAGGAACGCGGCGTCAATCTGCTGCTCCCGGTCGACACCGTGGTTGCAAAGGAGTATGCGGCGGATGCAGAGCATAAGACGGTTCCTTCGAACGCGATCCCCGAGGGCTGGATGGGTCTCGACATCGGCGAAAAGACCTGCGAGCTGTTCCGCAAGACGATCCTCGAAGCCAAGACGGTCATCTGGAACGGACCGATGGGCGTATTCGAATTCCCGGCGTTTGCCGAGGGCACCAAGAAGGTCGCGGAAGCCTGCGCGGACTGCGAAGGCACGACGATCATCGGCGGCGGCGATTCCGCTTCCGCGGTCAAGAAGCTCGGTTTTGCGAGCAAGATGACGCACATTTCCACCGGCGGCGGCGCGTCGCTTGAGTTCCTCGAGGGTAAGGTCCTGCCCGGCGTGGCGGTGCTGAACGATAAGGAAACCAGACGTCCGATCATCGCGGGCAACTGGAAGATGAACAAGACGCCCGACGAGGCGGTCGAACTGGTCGAAGCGCTGATCCCGCTCGTGAAGGATGCGCAGTGCGACGTCGTGGTCTGCCCGCCGTACGTCGATCTTTGCTGCGTCGGCAAGACGATCAAGGGTACGAACATCAAGCTCGGTGCACAGAACATCCACTGGGCGGAAAAGGGCGCGTTCACCGGAGAGATCTCTGCGGACATGCTGAAAGCACGCGGCGTCGAGTACGCGATCGTAGGTCACTCCGAGCGCAGACAGTACTTCGGCGAGACCGACGAGACCGTCAACAAGCGCGCGCTTGCGGCATTGAACGCGGGCATCACGCCGATCATCTGCGTCGGCGAGTCGCTTGAACAGCGTGAAGCGGGCGTGACCGACGAGCTGGTTTCGAATCAGACCGTTGCGGCACTGAAAGATATGACGAATGCGCAGGTCGAATCCGTCGTCATCGCATACGAACCCATCTGGGCGATCGGCACCGGCAAGACGGCGACGAAGGAAGATGCGAACGCGACCATCGGCGTGATCCGCAAAGCAATCGCGGGCGTGTTCGGAAACGCGACCGCGGAAAAGGTCCGCATTCAGTACGGCGGCAGCATGAACCCGAAGAACGCTTCCGAACTGATGGCGATGCCGGAGATCGACGGCGGTCTGATCGGCGGCGCAAGCCTGAAGGCGGACGACTTCTCGAAGGTGGTCCATTTCTGATGAAGCCGATTACCGCATTGATCATCCTCGACGGCTTCGGCTATCGCGAGGAGAAACCGTATAACGCGATCCTGACGGACGGAGCAAAGAACTTCATGCGTCTCTGGAATACCTATCCGCACACGCTGATCGGCGCAAGCGGCATGGACGTCGGACTGCCCGACGGACAGATGGGCAATTCCGAGGTCGGTCACACGAACATCGGTGCAGGACGCATCGTGTATCAGGAACTGACGCGCATCACGAAGTCGATTCAGGACGGCGATTTCTTCGAGAATCCGGCGTTCGTCGGTGCGATCGAGAACTGCAGAAAGCACGATACCGCTCTGCATCTGATGGGGCTTTGCTCCGACGGCGGCGTGCACAGTCACCTCGAGCATCTTTATGCGCTCGTTGAGCTTGCAAAGCGCAGCGGGCTCAAAAAGGTCTATGTCCATTGCTTCATGGACGGACGCGACGTTCCGCCGTCCTCCGGCAAGGGCTACCTCGAACAGCTCGACGCGAAGCTCTCCGAAATCGGCTGCGGCAAGATTGCAACGGTCATGGGGCGTTTCTACGCGATGGACCGCGACAACCGCTTCGAGCGCGTTGAGCGCGCGTATGCGGCGCTGACCTACGGCGAGGGGCTGACGGCGTCTTCCGGTCCGGAAGCGATGCAGCAGAGCTACGATCGCGGTGAAACGGACGAATTCGTGCAGCCGACGGTGATCCTTACCGACGGTAAGCCGACCGCCACGATCGGCGCAAACGACAGCGTGATCTTCTTCAACTTCCGTCCGGACAGAGCAAGAGAGATCACCCGCGCATACCTGTTTGACGACTTTGACGGATTCGAGCGCAGACTGGGCAGATTCCCGCTGTACTACGTTTCGATGACGCAGTACGACAAGACGTTCGAGCCGCTCCTGCATGTGGCGTTCAAACCGCAGTCGCTGAACAATACGTTCGGCACATACATTGCGGACCGGGGACTTTCCCAGCTTCGCATCGCGGAGACGGAAAAGTACGCGCACGTCACGTTCTTCTTCAACGGCGGCGTCGAAACGCCGAATCGGAACGAGGATCGCTGTCTGATCCCGTCGCCGAAGGTACCGACGTATGATATGCAGCCCGAAATGAGCGCATACGAGGTCGCGAAGGAGGCAAAGGCGCGGATCGAAAGCGGCAAGTACGACGTGATGATCCTGAACTTCGCAAACCCGGACATGGTCGGTCACACCGGCGTGATGGACGCGGCGGTCAAGGCGGTCCACGCGGTGGACGAATGCCTCGCGACCGTGGTCGAAGCGATCCTGAAGACCGGCGGCCGCTGCATCGTAACGGCGGACCACGGCAACTGCGAACTGATGTGGGATGAAGCGCAGAACGCGCCGTTCACCGCGCATACGACGCTTCCGGTGCCGTGCGTGTTGGTCGATGATACGAGAAAAGACGCTGCTCTTCGCGAAGGCGGACGGCTGTGCGATCTGGCTCCGACACTGCTCGAGCTTCTCGGACTTCCGATCCCGCGGGAGATGACGGGCAAGTCGCTGCTCGGCTGAAAGAGTAAACCGTTCGAAATGCAGGCATAAAACGGGCAAAGCGCTTTATTTTATGCTTGCATTTCCGAAAGGTGCATGTTATAATCATCACCGCAGATTATTTTGGAGGAACTTTTATGAATACAGTCATGTGGATTATTGCAGGCGTTCTGGTGCTTGCGTCGGTCTTGATGTGCGTAGTCGTTTTGATTCAGCAGACCAAGTCTTCCGGCATCGGTGCAGGCTTCGGCGAAACGGTGTCCTTCTCCCAGCGCGGAAAGGCGGCGAGCCGCGAAGCAAAGCTGCAAAAGATCACCGTTGCTCTCGCAATCGTCATTGCGGTCCTGGCCATCGCACTTCTTCTGATCAAGTGCTTCGCCGGCGTCTCGCTGTAATTGCAGGCGAAATCAAACGATGACGGTGCATCTTCGGGTGCACCGTTTTATTCAGGAAAGGAGGGCGTGCCGTGCCGGTACAAAAAGGGATCAAACTCGCCGCGCAGAACCGCAAGGCGCGTCACGATTATTTCATCGAGGACTCGTACGAATGCGGCATCGTGCTGCAGGGAACCGAGGTCAAGTCGATCCGCAAGGGCGCATTGAATCTCAAAGACAGCTATGCGCAGGTCAAAAACGGCGAGCTGTTTCTGCACGGGATGCATATCAGCCCGTATGAACAGGGAAACATCTATAATCACGATCCGTTTCGCACGAGAAAGCTGCTTGCGCATGCACGCGAGATCCGCAAGCTCAATTCGCTTTCGCAGGCGGACGGGTACAGTCTGATCCCGCTTTCCGTATACTTTAAGGACGGAAAGGTCAAGGTCGAACTGGCAGTGTGCAAGGGCAAAAAACTCTACGACAAGCGGGCGAGCATCGCGGATCGCGACGCAGACCGCGACATTGAGCGCAATCTCAAAAAGCAGATGCGCTGAAGAATGAAACAGAACCGGTCGTTTCTGACCGGACGCAAAGCGATTCTTGGGGGCGAAATGGTTTCGACGGGGATCGCGGAAGCGGGATAAGCGAGCCGAAGCCCCGTGCTTCGTTAAAAACGGGAACTGTCTAAAATAACTGACAACAA